>Ga0302319_10000853_pt1 | contig 68357 bp, 49 predicted proteins | sample Bog_T0_2_FD_203319 | JGI IMG/M metagenome (GOLD analysis project Ga0302319, IMG submission 203319) | Peat permafrost microbial communities from Stordalen Mire near Abisko, Sweden - Bog_T0_2 | ecosystem: Environmental > Terrestrial > Soil > Wetlands > Peat | place: Sweden: Abisko, Stordalen Mire...
TTTAATGTTGCTAAGCCCCGCCGCGACACCCGTGGGCTCACACACCTCGCCCAGCTCGCGACCATAACCCATCTCACCCGTGCACATCATGGTGTTTCGAACTGATCACACGCAGTTTCTGAAATTGCGGGCGGCGTGCCCCATGTGCTTGCTTCCATCAGAGCCGGCCATCGCCTGCCGGCGTTGAGTACCCGGGACATCTCCTGCGATCGCAGGGACACCGAAACATGCCAACGCGCGGGGAACCAGATCGCCGTTCCTGTCCTCCGAGGTTTATCCCTCTGGAGCTCGGGCTACGGCTGTTGCGCGATCCTGAGATCTCCGGGCTGCAGCAGTTCCGCTTAGGGCTTCCAAGTTGCCGTGTGGCATCCGCGGCCCCTTTCATGGCAGCACAGGCGACGGTTGTTTGCCTGTTGTATATGCTTTCGAATATAAGGTGGGTTCCATGAGCTATATTCTATTGATTACCAATATTCGTTCGAATCGCTTTGCGTTAAAAAATTATAAGACGAGGCCTCATGATGATGCGCTTAACGTGCCAGCTCTGATCAATTCGTTGTTAACAAAACGGCGTCATCGATAATAAGAGGTGAATATCGCCGACGGATGTTGAAGCCGCCGGGCACGCGGGTACCCGGTTTCATATATAAGGGCCGGCACCGCCCTCCTTGTTCCGACGATGCCAAAAGGGCGCCTAAACGGGCGCCCTGGCTCCAGTCGTAAAAGCAGCCCCCTTCGCGAGCCCCTCAGCTATCCCACTCGCCGCTCCACTGGCGCAGGAGGTTTCGGGATCATTTTGCTGAATTACAAGAGCTTCGGACGCAGTCAGCTCGTTGCGTTGCTCCTGGTTCGGAAATGATGCGATTGGATTGCGCTTCCCAGGCAACCCCCTAAAACGATGCCACCCAAATTCGCCCCCAAATGACCAACTAGGAGAGACACCCTCATGACATCCAAAGAAGTTATCAGCCTGGCCAAGTCGAAGGACGTCAAGATTGTCGACCTCAAGCTGTGCGACATTCTCGGGACCTGGCAGCACTTTGCCATCCCTGTGTCGGAACTCACCGAGTCCGTGTTCGCGGAGGGCCTCGGATTCGACGGCTCCTCGATCCGCGGCTGGAAGGCGATCAATGCTTCCGACATGCTCGTGTTTCCAGACCCGGCAACGGCGTTCATCGACCCGTTCGCGGCAAACCCGACGCTCTCGATCTCGTGCGATGTCTACGACCCGCTCACCAAGGAGCCCTATGACCGCGACCCGCGCGTGATTGCCAAGAAGGCCGAGGCCTACCTCAAGAGCACGGGCGTCGCGGACGCGGCGTATTTCGGGCCCGAGGCCGAGTTCTTCATCTTTGACAGCGTCTCCTACGATTCGGAGTCCAACGCCACGCACTACAAGGTCGACTCGGTTGAGGGCATCTGGAACAGGGGCCGCGAGCGCGAGGAGAACGGCTCCCCGAACCTCGGCTACAAGATCCGCCACAAGGAGGGATACTTCCCGGTGGCCCCGGCGGACAAGTTGATCGACATCCGCAACGAGATGATCCTCACGATGATTTCGCTCGGCATCCCGATCGAGCGCGAGCACCACGAGGTCGCAACCGCGGGCCAGGCCGAGATCGATATCGTCTTCGACACGCTCCTGCGCGCTTCCGACAAGATGTCGCTGTACAAGTATGTTGTCCGCAACGTCGCCTATAAGTACGGCAAGACCGCGACCTTCATGCCCAAGCCTCTCTTCGGCGACAACGGCTCGGGGATGCACACGCACCAGTCGCTCTGGAAGGACGGAAAGCCCCTCTTCGCCGGCACCGGCTACGCGGGGCTGAGCGACATGGCGCTCCACTACATCGGCGGGATCCTAAAGCACGCCCCCGCGCTGTGCGCCATCTGCAACCCGACGAACAATTCCTACAAGCGCCTGGTCCCGGGTTACGAGGCCCCGGTCAACCTCGCCTACTCGGCCCGCAATCGCTCCGCATCCATCCGTATCCCCACCTACAGCCCGAACCCCAAGGCCAAAAGGATTGAGTACCGCACGCCGGATCCGGCCGCAAATCCCTACTTGGCGAACGCCGCCATGCTCCTCGCCGGCCTCGATGGCGTCCTGAACAAGATCCATCCCGGCGAGCCCCTAGAGAAGAACCTCTACGACCTCCCCCCGGAGGAGAAGGCCCGTGTGCCGCACGTGCCCGATTCGCTCAAGGGTGCGATCGATGCGCTCGAGAAGGACAATGCCTTCCTGCTGAAGGGCGGCGTGTTCTCGAGGGACTTCCTTGAAAACTACATTGAAATGAAGCAGGCCGAGTACGATGCCGTGCGCCTGAGGCCGCACCCGTACGAGTTTCACCTCTACTACGACGTCTGAGGGGCTCGGGGCCGCGGCCCGTCAGTCCGACAGCCGGTACCCCACCCCGGACTCAGTCTGGAAGTGCTTCGGAGTGTCCGGGTCGTCCTCGAGCTTCTGGCGGAGGCGCATCATGTAGATGCGCAGGTAGTGGGTCTGGCTGGCCGAGTTCGGCCCCCAAAGCTCGGTGAGGATCTGGCGGTGGGTGAGGACGTTTCCCTTGTGCACGACAAAGAGCCGCAGCAGCGCGTACTCCCGCGCCGTGAGCTTGACCGCATTGCCGGCCTTGGTGACCAGCCTCCGCGCAAGGTCCACATCGATCGAGCCGATTCGGACGGGCGAGGCGCCCTCCTCCGACTTGGTCCTTCGCAGCATCACGCGCAGGCGCGCCAGGAGTTCGCCGCTGCCGAACGGCTTGGTGAGGTAGTCGTCGGCTCCCGCGTCGAGGGCGTTGATCTTGTCCTTCTCCTTGCCGAACACCGAGAGGATCAGAACCGGCACCGCGTTCCACTCGCGCAGCCTGCGGAGCACCTCGAGTCCATGCATGTCGGGCAGGCCGAGGTCGAGGATGACGGCGTCCGGGCGGCGGCGGGCAATCTCGCTCAGTGCCGCCTGCCCCGACTCAGCCTCGCGCACCTCGTAATTGGCCTCCTCTAGCATGAACCGCAGGAGGTGCCGGATCTGCGACTCGTCGTCGACGACGAGCACTTCGGACTTTGGACCTTCAGGATTCATTCGCTGGGGACACTGCCGTGTACTCCATAAGGCAGGTAGATCGTAAAGCGAGCTCCGCCGCCGGGATTCACATCGGCGACAACGCTGCCGCCCTGCGCCACCACAAAGCCGCGGACAATGGACAGGCCCAGGCCGCCGGCCCTCGGAGGCCCTCCTTTGAATTTCTCGAAGGGCCGCTCGCGAAGCTCTGCCGGCAGCCCAGGCCCCCTGTCGGAGACAGAGATGAACACGCGGTAGCCGCGCGATTCGACGCCCGAAGCGACCAGGACGGGCGTCCCGGCGGCCGTGTGCAAGGCGGCGTTCATGATCAGGTTGGCCAAGGCCTGCTCCAGCATCGGTGGGTCAGCCTTGAACAGGGGCATGTCGGTCGGCACCTCCGCGGTGAAGGGATGGCCTTCGAGGGCCCTGCCGACAATGCGCCTTGACCCGTTGATGATGTCGCGCGCGTCGCACCAGTCGACCTGCGGCGCCAGCGCCCCGGACTCCAGCCGGGTCTCGTTCAGGAGGTTTGAGACCAGGTGGTCGAGACGCCCCGTGGCCGCGACAATCTCCTCCTTGAGGGCCTCCCTCCTCCGCGGGTCGGCCGAGTCCAGCTGCTCCGCCGCGGAGCGGAGCACCGACAGCGGCGTCTTGAGCTCGTGAGAGACGTTGTCGAGCAGTGTCTGGCGGAGCTCGGCCTCGGCATTGAGCCTTCCGTGCGCCCGCACGTGGGTCGCGAGCTGTCCGGCGATGATCGCCACGACAAAGTAGGTCCCGAGCAGCAGCATGTCGTCGAGGCTCAGGATCGCGAACGACATGCGCGGCGTCACAAAGAAATAGTCCCACGCCAGCGCGCTCGCCGCTGCGGCGAAGAGGATGGGCCAGCGGCCGACCCGCAGGCTGAGGGCGATCACGCCGAGGAGGTATATCTGGCCGTACGCCGTGTAGCTGAGCGGCAGGAAGCGGCTGACCAGGGTCACGGCGCCGACGACGGCAACGACCTCGGCGCATTCGCGAACGGCGGACATTCCGCGAGTCCGATTCAGGGGTTGCCGGCCGGGCTCGTTCACAGAATAAGCGCCGCGCGCCTAGTGGTGGCGGCGCGCGACCAGCAGGATCACGAAGAAGAGCACCACCTGCAGCAGCACGAATCCCGCGATCATGAGCACGGTGTGGCTGCGGCTCTTCCACGGCTGGGGGGCGCGCAGCCGCTGGTCGCGGTGCGTGATCTCCACGCCCTCCAGGTTATCCAGATCCCGCTTCATCTGCGCCGCCGACTGGTAGCGCTTGCGCGGGTCGCGCTCCAAAGCGTGCAGGATCACCTCCTCGAGCGCGAGGTTCAGCTCGGGGTTGATATTCCTTGGGGCCTCGGGATCCCCGGTTACACGGGCGTTCATGACGACGTAGGGGCTCTCCCCCTCAAAGGGCGTGGAGCCCGTGACCAGCTCGTAGAGGATCGCGCCCAGGCTGTAGATGTCGCTCCTGTGGTCGCCGCGCTTTCCACGGACCTGCTCGGGTGAGATGTAGTCCGGGGTCCCAAGGGCCGGCGTGAGGCCGACAAAGGTGAGCCGGCGGGCCGTCTCCACGCGCGCAATGCCGAAGTCGAAGAGCCTCAGCGTCCCGTCCTTGCAGACCATGATGTTCTGGGGCTTCAGGTCCCTGTGTGCGATCCCGTTCACGTGGAGGTACTCGAGCGCGTCGCAGATCGTCGACGCATAGGCGAGCGCCTCGCCCTCCGACAGCTTCTTCCTCTTGGAGAGGACCTCGGAAAGAGTCTTCCCCTCAAGGAACTCCATCACCAGGTAGGGCCGGCTCTTCGGGCCCTCCACCTTGATCACCTTCAGGATGGCGGGATGGTTGAGGCGGGCCCCGATTTCCTCCTCCCGCTGGAAGCGCTCGTAGCCGGCGATGTCGCTCTCCAGGGCCATGAGCGGGATCTTCACGGCGACGCTCTGGCCGCTCTTGCGGTCGTTCGCCTTGAAGATCGAGGACATGTTGCTGCGGGCGACCAGGTCGGTGAGCTCAAAGCGCTCGTCGATCACCATTCCAGCCGACGGCTCGCTGGTACCGGTCGCCGCGGAAGCGGCCGCGACGACCGCCTTCCTCGGCGGCGCGTCGCTGCCCATCGCCACGCGCGCCGATTCCTGGACCTGCTCCCAGTTGCGCACCTCGATCAGCTGCAGGGAGATGTTGTCGTCGCTCCCGCGCTTCGTCGCGAGGGCCAAGAGCTCCTTGCATGCGTCGTAGGGATGCGAGCGCGACACGATCTCGCGTAGCTCCTCGTCGAGCACGCATGCGTGCAGGCCGTCCGTGCACTGGAGGATGAAGTCACCGTGGGAGAGCAGCTGCGTCGAGAAGTCGGGCTGGCAGAATGGCTCGCTGCCCACGCTCCTCGTGAGCTCGCTCCTCTTAGGGCTGGCCATGGCCTGGCGCTCGAGGAGGAGGCCCAGCTTGACCGGGACCGACGTCGCAATGTGGTCCGTCGAGAGGCGCCGGATCGTCTTTTGGCGGATGAAATAGGCCCGGGTGTCGCCGACATTCGCGACGCACGCGGCGCCGTCCCGGAAGATGGTGGCGACAAGCGTCGTCGCCATCCGGCTGCCCGGGTGCTCGCGTATCGCGTTGTCATGGACTGCGGAGCAGGCGGCGGTGAACATGCGGCGCAGCAGCGCGTAGGGCTTCACTTCCCCCGGCGTCGCCTGGAATTCCCTCATCGCGGTCTCGACGGCGAGCCGGCTCGCCACCTCACCGTGTTCGTAGCCGCCGAGCCCGTCGGCCAGGAGCGCCACGCTTCCCTGCTTTTCGCGCGTCAGCGGGTCAGGGGATTCCCAGAAGTCGAGCCAGTCCTCGTTGATGGGACGGACGGGGCCGGTGGTGGAGAGGCGTGCGTAGCGCAGTCGCATGTATCCGTTGAAAAAAATGGCCCCGCTTGCCGGAGGCAGGCGGAGCCATGGAGTGTTATTGGGCGCTGGGCCGGGTCAATGAGAACTAGGCCGGCTTCTGCTCAAGGATCATCGACTTGCCCTTCTCCTTGCTGGACTTTGCGAAGTAGTACCAGCCGTAGGCGCCCCATGCCGCGGCGACGCCGAGGGCGATGTAGGGCTCCTTAACGCTCATCCCGGGGACCGACCAGGGCCCGATCAAGTAGAACAGCATGCAGGCGGCGTTCGCGAGCAGGCCGAAGACCGGCACAACCAAGTGCTTGAAGCCGTTAAACATGTGGTGCTCGCGGAAAGCGACGATCGCGATGATGCAGGTCGTCATATAGAGCAGGAACGTCCCGAAGTTGCTGATCAGCGTGATGACGAGCAGCGTGTTGGGAAGCTTTGCGTACATCTCCGGGCTGAAGATCCCGAAGCTGTACCAGAAGTTGTGCTTGTCCAGCGGCGAGGGCGTTGAGCCGCCCAGGTAGATCGAGACCGTGATGATGCCGATGATGATCGAGATGATCCCGAGTATCCAGATGGAGCGATAGGGCGAGAGCGTCCTGCCGTGGAGGAGCCCGAAGTGCGAGGGAACCTCGTCGTCCCGGCCCATGGCGTAGGTGACGCGGGCTCCCGTGCTCAGGCAGGCCAGCGTGGTGCCGATCAGGGCGAGAAACACCGTGAACGCCTGCACGAGCATGAAGGCGCGACCGGCCTGATAGCTTCCGAAAAGCCACGTGCCGACAATCACCATCATGTCGCCTATAGGCGCTCCCGAGCCTGAGGCCTGGGGTAACGTGTAGCCGTTGTGCAGCAGGTAGTTCGCCGCGAAGTACTCGATCAGGTAGCACACAGCTCCCTGGATCACCAGGGATAGCAGCACGGCGCGGCCGATGTCCTTCTTCGGGTTCTTGGCCTCCTCGCCCATGGCGGTCACCGACTCAAACCCGACGAGGATCAGGATGGCGACGCAGGCCTGGATGAAGACAAAGTTGAAGCTGTGGGGACCGATGACCGACTTGGCCGTGGGGTGGAAGTTGAAGGTCTTCGCCCCGGTCGAGTCGGTCGTGTAGGCGTCGTTGATGGCGTAGCTCACCGTAAAGGGGGCCGCGAGCTTCGGGTCGGTGACGGCCTTGCCGTCCGCATCCGCGGGAACGGGGTTGCCGTCCTTGTCCGTCGCATCGGCCATCTGGTAGACCGGCTTGCCCTTGTCATCGAGCGTGGGCTTGTTGTTGGAATCCAGCACCGGCATGGGGTTACCCTTGTCGTCCTTCACGGTGTCCTGGAACACCTGGTAGTTGACGGCGATGCCGTTCGAGAGGTGGTAGCCGACGGAGCCGTCCACGTGCTTGACCCTGTAGGCGATGGCAATGACGGAGAACACCAGCAGCGCCGAGATCTGGATGATGTTGATGCCCATGTTCACGGCCGTTGTTCCTGTGACGCCGCGGAAGGCGATGTAGGCAACGCCGATCGTGAAGACGATGCAGAACAGGATCATGAACAGCGGGCTGTTGTAGTTCGCGCTGAACGTGTCCGGCCAGAACTGATTCAGGAGGTAGCCGGCGAGGATTGCCGTCACGCCGACCATGCAGCCCGGGTAGACCCAGTAGTAGAGATGGCTGGCCCAGCCGGTGAAGAACTTCGCGAGGCGGGCGAACTTGAAGGCCTTGGTCTTCGAGAGGAAGGCCTGTTCCGCGTAGAAGTAGGATGAACCGGCGCCCGGGTAGAGCTTGGAGAGTTCGGCGTAGCTGACCGCAGTGGCGAGGCACAGCAGGAGGGCCGCGACGATTCCGAACCACATCGACGCACCCGCAGTCGGGGCGCCGTAGAGTGCCTGTTCCTGGAACGTCAGCCAAAGGAACGCCCCGGGTGCGATCAGGGCCATCGCGTTGATAGTCAGACCGGTAAGGCCCAGAGTGGGCTTCATCGTGGGTGTGGCGGTGGGTGTGGTTGCAGGCATTTTTTTGGGTGCGTTTCTGGTTGGGTTGCGAGCGGGCTTGTTGGCTGGAGCTGTAGTTCTGTGGTGAGAACGTTGGAGGGTCTTAACGCGGATTTAATGTCCGCAGCAGGGCCATAGCCGCTTGTATGCCAATAATTTAATTAAGATTATATTAAATTATATCTTGATAACATAACTGTTATATAAACTGGAATGATTACTGCTTTATCTCGACTCCCCATGCCTTCGACCAAGGCCGCCCATGAGGGAGGCCGCCGAAAACGGAAATGTCTATCCCGATGACAACGAAGACTAAGCCGATGGAGCGTAGGTCAGCATATCCGCCCGTTTCATGCCGAAGGGTGCCTTGCACATCGCTGCCGTCCATGCGACGACACCCGCAAGGGCCGCGGCCCCGATGAAGTGCGAACCCCTGCGAGGGACCCAGAGGTGAACTCCCTCGGCTCGACGGTAATCCCGGCAAATGCGGCGCAAGCCGCTTAGCCGCGAGGAGGTCAACGGCAACACGGCCATAGGCCTGTCGGTATTCGTTGCGGCGATGGTTGCTCATCGACGCCGTCGCAAACCCGCTTGAGCCGGCAACCGAAAGCGCCGAACCCAGCGCGGCCGGTTCCTGTGCCCAGCGACCCCAATGGCAGGGGAAGGACGCAAATGCGTCCTTCCCCTGCCTTGCTTTATAAAAGACAATGACGGCGCAGCCCATGTCCCCCCCAGGCTCTCCAAGCGACGGCTCCCGCCTCAACGCTGCGACAAAGACCGCGCTGTGCCTCGGCGCGCTCGGGGTGGTTTTTGGGGACATCGGAACGAGCCCTCTGTACACGATGCAGGAATGCATCGCCCACATGCCCCCGGGATCGCGGATGGATGGCATGCTCGGCATCCTCTCGCTGATCTTCTGGTCGCTCGTGCTGGTGGTCTGCGTCAAGTACCTCGGCTTCATCACGAAGGCAGACAACCATGGGGAAGGCGGCATCTTCGCCCTGCTGGCGCTCGTGCACGTCCATCTCCACAGGGAGCCCAGGCCCGGCCAGAGCGTGGCGCGCCGCGGCCTTGGTCCGATCGTCGTCATCATCTTGGTCGGAGCGGCGCTCCTCTTCGGCGACGGCATCATCACGCCGGCCATCTCGGTGCTTGGGGCGGCCGAGGGATTCAACGCGATCAGCCACAGCTTCGCCCCCTTCGTGCCGGCCATCGCCTGCGTGATCCTTGCTGCCCTGTTCTGGTTCCAGAGCCGGGGCACCATGCGGATCGGGGCGGTGTTCGGGCCCGTCATGCTCGTCTGGTTTGTGACGCTCGGGGTGACCGGTGCGTACTATGTCGTTCGGGCGCCCGGTGTACTGCGCGCGCTCAATCCCGCCTACGGGCTCGCGCTGCTCCACCATCCCCCGGCCGTCGTTGCAGCCATGCTGGGCTCAATCGTGCTGTCGATCACCGGGGCCGAGGCCCTCTATGCCGACATGGGCCACTTCGGCCGCAGGTCGATCACGATCGCATGGTACGGTGTGGCGTTCCCGGGCCTTGTCCTGAACTACTTCGGCCAGGTGGCCTACCTCATGCTCAACCCGGGCGCAGGCGGCAATCCGTTCTTCGCCATGGCGCCCGAGGGCTTCTCCAGGGCTGCGCTTACAGGGCTGTCGATCGTCGCTGCGGTGATCGCGAGCCAGGCGCTCATCACCGGGGCCTACTCACTGTCGCGACAGGCGATCCAGCTCGGGTACTTTCCCCGCCTGAAGGTCACCCACACCAGCGCGGGCCACGAGGGTCAGATCTATGTGCCCTTCGTGAACACGCTGCTGGCAATCGGGTGTCTCTTCACGGTTCTCCTGTTCGGCTCTACGGCACGGCTCGCATCGGCGTACGGCATCGCCGTGACGGGGACCATGGCGATCACCACCGGCGCCTACTTCATCGTGGCGCGCAGGAACTGGCGCTGGTCCCTGGGGCTCGCCGGGCTTGTCTGCATTCCCTTCCTCGCGATCGACCTCGGGTTCTTCGGGGCGAACGCCCGCAAGCTCACCGACGGAGGCTGGTTTCCCCTCGTGATCGCGGGCGCGGTCCTCGCGGTCATGCACACGTGGAAGACCGGCAGGAACGTCGTCTTCGAGCGGGTCTACGGAGGCAACGTAACCGAGGCTGAGCTTTCGGACATCGCCCGCAGCAAGTACATCACGCGCGTGCCCGGGGCGGCGGTCTTCATGGTCGGCTCTCCCAAGGGAACGCCCCTCGCGCTGCTGCACCACGTTAAGGCGAATCGCTGCCTCCACAAGACCGTCGTCCTGCTGAGCATCCTCACGGAGGACAAGCCCATCGTGGCCGACGCGGACCGCATCACGCTGCGAGAGATCGGCGAGGGGGTGTGGAGGGCGACGGGCCAGTACGGCTACATGGAGTCTCCCGACGTCACCAACCTGGTCGACCGGATCGAGGCGCGCGGCCTGGCGATCAAGGCGCAGTCGGCCACGTATTTCTTCAGCAGGGAAATGGTGATGAGCGGCGGCAACACGGGGATGTGGGAATGGGAAAAGAGCTTCTACGGGTTCCTGATCCGCAACGCCCGCCCGGCAAAGGACTACTACAACATCCCCCCCTCGCAGATCATCGAGATCGGCCTCCCTGTGCAGCTGTAGGCCGCCGGTTCAGAGCATCTGGCCGACCGCGAGGGGCTCCTGCAGATCGCCCCGCCACTCCGTCTTCACCAGTTCGAGTGCGCCGCTGCCGGCCGCCACTACGATCGGGGACACGCTGAGGACCTCGCCGGGGCGGCCGCTCCTGCCGCGCGCGGCGGGTGAGTCCGGCTCGGCCCACCACACCATCAGGCGGGCCTGGCCGATGTCGGTAAACGCCCCCGGGTAAGGATCCGTGACGGCCCGCACCAGGTTGAAGATTTCGACGGAGGTCTGCCTCCAGTCAATTTTCCCGTCCTCGGGCTTGCGGCCCCCGAAATAGGTTGCCTGCGAGGCGTCCTGGGGCGTCTCGATCACCGTTCCCGCGAGCAGCGCATCGATATGGCGGGCGAGCACGCGGCGGGCGCAGGGCAGGACCTTGCGGAAGGCCTGCTCGGCCGTGTCCCTGGGCCCGATGTCGACCCCCTCCTGGTCGACGATGTTCCCCGCGTCGGGCTCCTTGACCATCCGGTGCAGGGTCATGCCAATCCTCGGCTCGCCGTGCAGCACCGCCCAGTTGATGGGCGCCCGACCCCTGTACCTGGGCAGGAGGGATCCGTGCATATTGAAGGCGCCAAGAGGGGCGAGCCCAAGCACCTTGGTGCTGATCATGTTGCGGTAGTACACCGACAGGATCAGGTCGGGCCTCATCTGGGCGATGCGCTCCACCCACTCGGGGGTGCCCACCTTGGCCGGGGTGTGGACCGGCACGCCCCGCTCACGGGCGGCCTGGGCGGGGGTCTTGAACCAGATCTTCTCGCTCGGGTTGTCCTCGTGGGTGATCAGCGCCACGACGTTGTCGCCGCGCTCAAGCAGCAGCGACAGGCACTCGTAGCCCACCTCACTGTAGCCGAAGAAGAGGATGCGGGGGGAGGTCACGCGCCGCTCAGTCCTTCGATTCCAGGATTTCGCGCACAAAATACCGATGCCGCACGCGCACTACCTGGTACGTGCGCCCGACGTACTCGCCGATCAGCCCGACGCCGACCATGGTCACGCTGATCAGGAAGAACAGGATGCCGAAGAGGGTGAAGGTACCGCCCTCCTCCGAGCCGAGGATCAGGCGCCGCAGGGCCAGGACGACGACCAGGATGAAGCTCCCCCCCGCGCATCCCATCGATACCATCGTGAAGAGCTGCAGGGGCGCCAGGGAGAAGCCCGTGATCAGGTCGAAATTGAGGCGAATCAGCTTGTAGAGGGAATAGTTCGAGACGCCGGCGTGGCGCTCCTCGTGCCTGACGCCCACCTCGGTGGGGCTCGACGCGTAGCTGTATGCGAGGGCCGGGATGAAGGTGTTGATCGCGCCGCTCTGCACGATGGCGTCGATGATGGGCCGCTTGTAGGCGCGCAGCATGCAGCCCTGGTCCGTCATCTCTATCGAGGTCGTGCGGCTGCGCACGACGTTGATGAGGCGCGAGGCCAGCGTCCTGAACAGGCTGTCCTTGCGGTTGATGCGGAAGCCGCCGACATAGTCGTGCCCCGTGTCGATCAGCGCCAGGAGCTTCGGGATCTCCTCGGGCGGGTTCTGCAGGTCGGCGTCGAGCGTCACGATCACCCGCCCGCGCACGCGCTCGAAGGCGGCCATGATGGCCATGTGCTGGCCGTAGTTGCCGTTGAAGTCGATGATTCGGGTGACCCCGGGCCTCGCCGCGTGCTGGGCCTTGAGAAGTTCCAGCGAGCGGTCCGCGCTCCCGTCGTTGGTGAAGATCACCTCATACGGGCGGCCCAGGCCGTCGAGGACCGGGTAGAGTCGCGAGAACAGCAGGGAAAGGTTCGGTTCCTCGTTGAAGACGGGGATGACGACGGAGAGTTCGGGCGTGACGCTCATGCTTTGCGGTGGGTTTCGAGCTGGGAGGCGAGCGCCCGGACCACGCGCGGGACATCGGAGCGCGACATGAGAGGGAAGAGCGGCAGCGTGAGAATGTTGCGCCCCGCGTACTCCGCGTTCGGGAAGTCGCCGTCCTTCCAGCCCAGGCGCCGGTAGAGGGCGAAGAGGTGGAGGGCCGGGTAGTGGACCCCGGTGCCAACCCCTGCGGCCTTCATGCCCTCCATGATCGCGGCGCGCTTCACGCAGAGGCGCTCCTCGGGGAGGACGACCTGGAACATGTGCCAGTTGCTGTCCGTGAAGTTGGCCGGAGGAAGCCCTAGCCCAAGGAACCTGTAGGCGGGCTTTGCGAATTCCTCAAAATAGGCGCGCGCAAGCTCGCGGCGCTTCGCGGTGAACTCGGCAAGGTGGGGAAGCTGGCCCAGGCCGATGCGGGCCGCGATGTCCGTCAGGTTGAACTTTCCGCCGACAAGGCCGACGTCCATGCCGTCGTGGCCGGTGCGGACGACGCCCTGGAGGCGGTACTGCTCGGCGAGGGTCGCCTCGCGCTCGTCGTTGACAACGAGGCATCCGCCCTCGCTCGTCGTGATGTTCTTGTTGGAGTGGAAGCTGAACGAGACGAAGTCCCCGAGGGAGCCGATCGCCCTTCCCTTCCACGTGCTCCCGAATGACTGGGCTGCGTCCTCCACCACCCGAAGCCCCCTCGCCCGCGCGATCGCGTAAAGGCGGTCGCGGTCCACGGGGAGCCCGGCGAGGTCCACCGGGATGATGGCGCGTGTGCGCGGTGTGACCGCCGCCTCGACGCGGTCCAGGTCGATGCACCGGGTCGACGGGTCGATGTCGACGAACACGGGAGTCGCCCCGACCTCCAGGATCACATTGCTGGTCGCCACCCAGGTGAGCGGGGTCGTGATCACCTCGTCGCCCGGCCCGACGCCGGCAATCCTGAGGGCGATCTCCATGGTGCAGGTCCCCGAGTTGAAGGCACGCACGGGGCGGCCGAAGATCTCGGCGAGCCGCGCCTCGAAGGCCTTCACCTGCGGCCCGGAGGTGATCCACCCGGAACGCAGCACCTCCGTGACCCCGGCGATCGTCTCCTCGTCGATCGTCGGCCGCGTGAACGGCAGGAAGGGCTCAACCACCTCGGGTGGGATGTCGACAGCTGTCGTGGGCATGGCGGGGTTCATACTGGGACCAGACAGCGTATCCTCAAGGCTGGTTGCTGAAAAGATAATGGTGATCGCCGAAGGCCAGGATGTGGTAGTGGAAGCTGGGGTCGGCGAACAGGGGGCCCGCGTCCTTTTTCCGGGCCACGAGGAACACCCGGCCGGGCCCCGCCCACTCCCTGCGGAACTCGCCGTCGTCGATGAACCTGGCCTGGCGCTCCGCGGGATCGAGGAACTGCAGCTCGAGCTCGTCCGTGTAGTTGACGAGGCCGACGACTGATCCCGTGTAGTACGTGAAGTCGTGGAAGAACCCGTGGTAGTGGTAGACCCGGTCGCCCGGGCGGATGAGGGCCCTGACCTCCGTCGCCACGTCCTTCGTGCTGCGCTGGTCGATGATCGGCATGGCCAGGAGCAGGATGCCCCCCATGAAGGCCAGGGTTGCCGTCATCGCGACCAGGGCGCCCCTCGCGGCGCCGACCCCTCCCCTGGGCACGAGGGAGCGTATACCCCCGACGCACAGGATGGCTCCCATGACGAAGGCGAAGGGCGCGAGTTTTGCGGCCTGGTTGGTGTCCCGGATCAGCCCCGGCCTTAGCACCGCGACGCAGAGCGCGGCGGCGATCAGCCCCGACAGGAACCCGAAGGTCCTCAGGCCGATGCGCATCCTCTGAAAGGCGTCCGGCCGCGGCAGCACCGAGGCAACCCACCTTCCGATGAGGACGGCGAGCGGGGGAAAGACGGGCAGGATGTAGGGGATCAGCTTGGACTTTGAGGCGCTAAAGAAGAGGAGGATGAACGCGGCCCAGATGACGAAAAACCAGGCCTCGGCGTTCTCCCTCCTTCGCGCCCAGCCGCCGGCGAGCGACTCCCGAAGCGCGGACCAGAGGAACCCCGTCCACGGGAACAGCCCGAGGGGAAGGATCGCCAGGAAGAACCAGAAGGGCTGGTAGCGCCCGTGGCTCTTGTCCGTGAACCGCTCCCAATGCTCGTGGATGAAGAAGAAGTGGGCCCACCCCGGGTTGCGGGACGACACCATGAGGTGCCACGGGGCCGCGATCAGCAGGAACAGGAGGATCCCGCTCGGCAGGTACATCGGAAGCAGCCTCCCCCACTTGCCCAGCACCAGCAGCCACAGGAACATCACGGCCCCGGTGATGAGGAACCCCTCGAGCCCCTTGGTGAGGGTCGCCAGCGCAGAGCAGGCGTACAGCCCGTAGAAGAGGATCCTGCGCGCCGCGCCGGGCTTTTCCCTCATGCCGAGGATGAAGCAGAAGAGGGTCGCGCTCATCAGGACCGACAGGGGCATGTCCAGGCCGACAAGGTGACCCAGCCCAAAGTACAGGAGCGACGTGCCGAGCACGACCGCGGACCAGAATCCGGCATCCCGGCCGTAGATCCTGCGCGCCGCGCCGTACGTGGCGAGGATGCCCGCCAGCGCGAAGAGGGCCGGGGCCAGCCTCACGGACCATTCGCTGGGTCCGAGCACCTTCTCACAGGCCGCGACCATCCAGTACCCGAGGGGCGGCTTCTCGAAATAGGGCACCCCGTCGAGGCGGGGAGTAACCCAGTCCCCGGTGGCGATCATCTCGCGGGGGATCTCCGCATAGCGGCCCTCGTCCGGGTTGGCGAGCGGGGCGCTTCCCAGCCTGAAGGAAAGCAGGAGCCCGAAGATCAGGGCCAGAAGGATCCCGTCGCGCAGCCAGGACGCCACCGGTCTGGATGAGGACGGGACATTTGGACTCACACGAAGCACCTAGGGATTATCGCTACGCCATGCAAGTCTGCCGCGAGAGGCGGCTCATGCGTGACGGACCCGCTTCGCTATCAGGATCGCGAGCAGCCCCAGGACAAGAGCGGCGGGAAAACACTGCCCCGGCAGGCTCGCGCGCCCGTGAATCACGACGGTGAGGTGGAAGCCCCACCAGGCGTACACCAGGACGCCCCCCACCGCAGCGGCGTCGGCATGCGCTCCCGTCCAGCCTGGCGAGCGCCCGGCCGCGGCCAGGACCGCCAGCGTGATCCCGATCAGGACAAGGAATAGGACCACGACGCCGGCCGGGGGCAGGGACCCCTCAAGGCAGGTGCACAGATGGAACGCGGAGCCGCATACGAACGCGACGAGCCCCGCGGTCAGGGGCTTCGGGGAGGCGCCCGACGCCCCGCGCTCCGCAGTCCCCGCGGGCCCGAAGGCAAGGAACGCCGTGGCGGCAACGGCGGCCGCCGCGACGAAGCCCGAGACCAGCTGCGCCCCGGAGGCCATGAAGTGCTCATGGGCGCGGCTACCTGCCGTGACGGTCGCCACCCCGAGCGCATAAAGGACGGCGATGGCAGCGAGGCCCGCGCCCCCGAGCCAAGGGCCGCAGCGGTGCGCGGGATAGAGCGCCTCGACGAGGCCGATCGGCACCGCGATACTCCAGAACGTGTGGATCGCCAGCACATACACCGTCCACGGCACCGCGATTCCGAGAGGGGCGACGAAGCCGTAGTCGAGGAGCCGTAGCCCGAGGTAGTGGGGATTGAAGAGCGACTGGGTAGCGATCGCCTCCTCAATGATCCCATAGGCCAGTCCAAGCATGAGCATCGTCGGCCAACCCCTGCCCGACCTCCGCGCGAGTTCGCGCACGAGCAGGGCGCCACCCCCGTAGAGGGGCAGCATGACGGGAAAGAGCCTCAGCTGGCCGAAGCTCAGGCTTCCGAGCAGGTATTCGGCAATGAGCGGAGCGAGGAAAAGCAGCAGAAGCGCAGGCCGGAGGAGGGGTTTCATGGCGTCCCGAAGGGCATGGGCCCATGCTCCCGGTTCAGCGGCGGGAGGCAAGCCAGCGCCTGAAGGCCACCACCGCCCACACCGCCTCGACGACCCCGAACGGCCAGGCTCCCTGGAGGAACCCGTAGACGGAACCGAGGACGCACGACCCCGCGAAGGCCAGGATGAACCCGCGGCCGCGGGCCTCGAGCGCGTAGGTCACGAGCATCGCCGAGACGGAAAATAGGCCGAAGAGGGTGAGCCGGTCCATGGCTTCAGCTGCGGGTGCTGGGAATCATTGCGCCCCTCCATGCAGGGAGCGTGCCCGCTGCGGTTTTAATTTGAGCCGCCGGCGCCTTCGGTCCAAACCTCCCGCTCGATGCCGGCACAGACCCAGCGCAACTTCTCCTTCATCTGCGGGCAGGATGACTTCCTCGTCGGGCGGGCAGGGCGGGAACGCTTCGATGAGCTCGCCGGAAAGGCATCCGACGAGTTCTCCCGGGAGATCATCAACGGCTTTGCGGCCAACGTGGACGAGGTGGAGGCCGCGGTGAACCGATTCCGCGAGTCGGTGCAGACCGTCCCGATGTTCGCGGGCACGCGGGTCGTGTGGCTGAAGGACGTGAACTTCCTGGCGGACTCGGTGACCGGCCGCGCGGAGACGACGCTCAAGTGCGTCGAGGATCTCCAGTCCGTGCTCCAGTCCGTGAAACCCGAGGAGACCGCGGTGCTCGTCACGGCGGCGCCGGTGGACCGCAGGCGCTCGTTTCCCAAGTGGTGCGAGAAGAACGCCGACTTCCTTCTCGCGGACGGAGGCGAGGACGCGGGCTCCCTGGCCGGCGTCGTCCTCGCCGAGGCCCGCGCGGTCGGCGCCGAGTTCGGGCCCGGGGCCATGGACCTGCTGCTCGCCAGGATCGGCCCCAACGCGAGGCTCCTGGTTGAGGAGGTCCACAAGCTTGCCGACAGCGCGAACGGGGCCGTGATCGAGGAGTCCGCGGTCGCGGAGCTCACCCCGAACGCGACCCAGGGAGACTTCTTCGAGACGGCCGACGCCTTCTTCAGCGGCGACCTGCAGTGGACGCTGGCGGCCCTCAAGCGGCATTTCTTCGCAGGCGGCGACTCAAGGCCCGTCCTCGCGGCCCTCCAGAACCGCAACCGGATTTTGATCCAGGTCCGGGCCCTGACCGACGCCGGCGAGGCGCGGGTGGGGCCGAGGGGGGTCGACGGCCTCCCGCGCGCCGCCCAGACCCATGCGCCGAAATACGGCGAGGCCGCCGGCGAGAAGAGCTCTTATAACCTGTTCACCCAGAACCCCTGGTATGTCGGCAAGCTCGCCGGCTCCGCCCCCCTGCCCCCCCTGCGGCGCCTGATCGACAACCAGCGGGAGTTCGTCGCCGCGTTCGAGGAGATCATCCGCAGGCCGAACGAGCAGGAGGAGGTGCTCCGCGACATGGCCGTGCGCTGCCTCGCGGCTTGAGGCGCGACCGGCGCTTTTCCGGTCGCGTTCAGGGCGCAGGGGAGTTTACTCGGCGGCTTCCGTGAACGAGCACCCCGAGTCCACACCCGCCGAGCCCGTGCTCAACGTGCTGGCCGACCGCTACGCGTCGGCCGCGATCCGCGACGTGTGGTCGCGGCGCGGGAAGATCCTCCTCGAGCGCGACTTCTGGATAGCGGTGATGAAGGCGCAGCGCGACCTTGGGGTGCCGATTCCCGCCGAGGCGATCCGGGACTATGAGAAGGTGAAGGGCCGGATCGACCTGGAGTCGATCGCCAAGCGCGAACGCGCCACGCTCCACGACGTCAAGGCGCGCATCGAGGAATTCTCGGACCTGGCGAAGCGCCAGTTCATCCACCTGGGCCTCACCAGCAGGGACCTGACGGAGAACGTGGAGCAGCTGCAGATCTTCCGCTCCCTCAAGATCATTCAGATGAAGGCGGCGGCCTCGCTACTGGCCCTCTCGCGGCGCGCGGAGGAGTACCGCGACCTGATGATCACCGGGCGCACGCACAACGTGCCCGCGCAGCCGACGACCCTTGGCAAGCGCCTGGCGATGTTCGGCCAGGAGATGCTCCTCGCCCTTTACAGGGTGGACGGCCTTGTCGCCGCGTACCCCGTCCGCGGCCTCAAGGGCGCGGTCGGCACCCAGCTCGACCAGCTGACGCTCCTTGGCGGCAGGGCCGACAAGGTCGCCGACCTCGAGAACCACGTCCTCAAGCACCTCGGACTTCCCGCCTCGCTGAGCTGCGTCGGGCAGGTCTACCCGCGCGGCCTCGATTTCGACGTCGTCTCGGCCCTCCACCAGGTCGGCGCCGCGGCGGCCAGCTTCGCCACGACGATAAGGCTGATGGCCGGCGCGGGCCTGGCCACCGAGGGCTTCCAGGAGGGGCAGGTCGGGTCGTCCGCGATGCCCCACAAGGCGAATGCCCGCAACTGCGAGCGAATCTGCGGCTTCTCTACGGTGCTCGGCGGCTACGTGACGATGACCGCGACACTCGCGGGCGATCAGTGGAACGAGGGCGACGTCGCCTGCTCGGTGGTGCGCCGGGTGGCGCTCCCGGACGCGTTCTTCGCGGTCGACGGCTCGCTCGAGACCCTGCTGACGGTCATCGCCCAGATGGAAGCCTTCCCCCTCGCAATCGCCAGCGAGAATGAGCGCAACCTGCCCTTCCTCGCGACGACCACAATCCTGATGGAGGCCGTCAAGCACGGCGCCGGCCGCGAGACGGCGCATGAGGCGATCAAGGAGCACTCCCTGGCCGCGGCAAAGGCCCTGCGCTCGGGCCAGCCCGGGACGGATCTCATCGACAGGCTGGCGGCGGACCGGCGCGTGGGCCTCGGCAAGAAGGCGCTGCTGGCGATCCTCGCCGAAAGCGCCCGCTTCGTGGGCTCCGCGCCCAACCAGGTCGACACCTTCGTCGCTGAGGTTAAGCCCCTTGCGAGACGGTTCAAGGGCGCCGCCGAATACCGGCCCGCCCGGCTGGTTTAGGGGTCCTTCCAAGGCAGCCGAATTTTTTAATTTGCGTACCCCGCCGGGGATGCGCTTGCTTGGACCCTCACTGTCCCGACTTCTACATCCCTTTTCACATGGCTGAACTCATTGGAAACGCACTGATTGGTCAATCCGGCGGCCCCACCGCCGTCATCAACGCCAGCGTGGCCGGCATCGTGGCCGAGGCGCTAAACCATGAGGCGATCGAGGAGATCTATGGCGGCCTCAACGGAGTGCTGGGTATCCTCCAGGAAGACCTGATCGACCTCGCCGCAGAATCCCAGCAGCAGATCCGCGCCCTCAAGCACACGCCTGGCGCGGCGCTCGGCACCTGCCGCTACAAGCTCAAGAAGCAGCAGGACTACGAGCGCGTGCTCGAGGTCTTCAAGGCCCACAACATCCGCTATTTCTTCTACATCGGCGGCAACGACTCCCAGGACACGGCCGACAAGATCTCGAAGCTCGCGGCACAGCAGGGCTACGAGCTGCGCGTGGTCGGTGTTCCGAAGACGATCGACAACGACCTTCCCGGCACGGACCACTGCCCGGGCTACGGCAGCGTGATCAAGTACCTCTCCACGACAGTGCGCGAGGTCGCCTGCGACAACGAGGCCATGGGCCAGAACGACCTTGTGTCCATCATCGAAGTGATGGGACGCAGCGCGGGCTGGATCGCCGCCGGCACCGCACTCGCCAAGCGCCGCGATCACCCCCACGACGCCCCGCACCTGATCCTTCTTCCCGAGGTCCCCTTCCAGCAGGAGAAGGTCCTCGAGGACGTCAGGCGCGTGCTCAAGCGCGAGCGCTACTGCCTGATCGTCGTCGCCGAGGGCCTGGTTGACGCCGATGGCAACTACCTTGCGGCCGACTCCGCCACCGACGCGTTCGGGCACGCCAAGCTTGGCGGCGCCGGCGACGCCCTTGGCGAGATCATCGAGACGGGCATCCCCAACGCCAAGGTGCGCGTGGCCCGCCCCGGCCTGACCCAGCGCGCCGCGGCACACGCCGCCTCCAAGACGGATGTCGACGAGGCCTTCCTCGCGGGCCAGGCGGCGGTACGCGCCGCGATCGCGGGCGAGACCGACAAGATGGTCACGCTCCTGCGCGGCGAGTCCGAGCACTACACGGTCGAGACCGGCCTCGCTCCCCTGAGCGAGATCGCCAACGGCATCAAGAAGCTTCCCCGCGAGTGGATCAACGAGGACATGGTGAGCATGAACTTCCAGTTCCTGCGCTACGCCCAGCCCCTCATCCAGGGCGAGGTCTCTCTTCCGTACGAGAACGGCGTGCCGAACTTCGCCAAGCTCGAAAAGGTCAGGGTCGACAAGTCCCTGCCCGCCTATGAGATCTGATCCGCGCCGCCGGCGGCCACGAAAGGCTCCTCCCTGAGGTCGGGCAAGCGCCGGCCTGAGAGGAGCTGCTGCCACACCCGCGCGTTGGCGAGTACGACGACGGCGACGAGGACCAGGAACACCCCCGTCACGACCGCGTCGACCCGCGCGTTTAGCGCCAGCCGAGGCGATGCGGCGGACGCGGCGGCGCTCAGGAAGCCCAGCCTCGGGTCCGCGCTGAAGATCTTCATGAAGCCGGCGGTCATCGTGACCGCCAGCAGCCAGCCCAGGGGGAGCAGCGTGACCCACATGTGCCGGGCCCGTCCCATCTTGATCAGCACCGTTGTCCCCAGCGACAGCGCGATGACCGCGAGCAGCTGGTTCGCAACGCCAAAGATCGGCCACAGCGAGTTGATGCCGCCCAGCGGGTCGACAACCCCCTGGTAGAGGAACCATCCCCATGCGGCGACGAAAAGGGCCGTCGCTCCCACGTTGCCCGCGGGTGAGCGGGTGTCGCCCAGGGGCCTCCACGCCAGCCCCAGGATATCCTGGACAAGGAACCTGCCGATTCGGGTGCCGGCGTCGATCGTGGTCAGGATGAAGAGCGCCTCGAACATGATCGCGAAGTGGTACCACACCGCGAGCGCGGTGCGGTTATGGAACACGCCGGCCAGCATTCGCGCCATGCCGAGGGCGAACGTGGGGGCACCGCCCGCGCGGCCCACCATCGTCCTTTCGCCGACACTGGAGGCAAGCGACGCCATGTCGGACGGCGTAACCGCGAAGCCGAGCTCGCTGATGTGCGCCGTCACCGCGGCGACGTCTCCCTTCATGTTGATGGCGAAGTATTCGCCGGGAGCCATCGAGCAGGCGGCGATGACGGCCAACACCCCGACGCACATCTCGGTCATCATCGCTCCGTAGCCTATGGTCCGGATGTCGCTCTCGCGGGCCAGCAGCTTCGGCGTCGTCCCCGAGGAGACGATCGCGTGGAAGCCCGACACCGCGGCGCAGGCGATCGTGATGAAGCAGAAGGGAAAAACGGGGCCCGCGAAGACGGGGCCCGAGCCGTCGATGAAGCGGGTGACGGCGGGCATCCGCAGCTGCGGGCCGAGGATGACGATCGCTACACCCAGAACGGCGATCGTTCCGATCTTCATGAACGTGCTCAGGTAGTCCCTGGGCGCCAGGAGCAGCCAGACAGGGATGATGGAGGCCACGAGCCCGTATCCCATGATCCACCAGGCCAGGGTCGTCGCCCGGAGCGTCAGCATGCCCTCGAGAGGCGTGCCTGCGAGGTACTGCCCTCCCCAGACAGCCGCCAAGAGGGCAACCACGCCCGCGGCCGTCACCCAGTGGAGCCGGTTCGGGCCGGATCCGCCGGGGCGCAGGGCGAGGCCCATCGCCAGTCCGATCGGCATCGTCGCCGCGATCGTGAAGACGCCCCAGGGCGACTCGGCCAGGGCGTTGACAACCACGAGGGCCAGGACCGCGAGGAGGATCACGCTGATTGCGGTCACGCTCACCAGCGCCGCCAGGCCTGCAAAGGGGCCCACCTCCTCGCGCACCATCTGGCCGAGAGACTTCCCGCGCCGGCGCACCGAGCAGAAGAGGATGACACTGTCGTGAACCGCGCCGCCGAGCACGGCCCCGATCAGGATCCACAGGAATCCGGGAAGGTAGCCAAACTGGGCGGCCAGCACCGGCCCCACGAGGGGCCCAGGGCCGGCGATCGCCGCAAAGTGGTGCCCGAAGACGACCCAGCGGTTCGTCTTAACGAAGTCCTTGCCGTCGGCGTGGCTCTCGGCGGGCGTCGCCCGGAGTTCGTCGATTGTCAGCACCCGCGCCATGAGCCATGCCGAATGGAAGCGGTAGGCGATCGCAAACGTGCAGGTCGCGGCCACGACCATCCAGAGGGCGCTCACGGTCTCGCCGCGCGCCCATGAAAGCACGGCGACGCTCAGCGCCCCCGCCAGGGCAACGGCGGACCATCCCGCGGTGCGCAGGATCCTGGGGAATACGTTGGAATGCTCTCGGGCCAAGGGCGTGGGGTACTTCGGGGGCGGGGGAAGTTGGCATGGGAGGCTGCGGCCCGCAAGAGCGGGGGCGGCCCTCCACTTGTTGGTTTGCCTCCGGGCGCGGCCGTATTGCATCGTCCCCTCCCACCCCAGGCCCAACCCGATGATCCAAGACCCCGAAACCAGGCGCGCAGGCGCGGCAGGCTCCCTCGCGGCCGCGCTGGGGGCCGCTCTCTGGGCCGCGCTCCTCGTCCTGGTGCTTCGGCTGCCGCTTGACGGGCGCGAGCACGGCGACCTCTGGCAGTTCATGGGCAGAGTCCATCCCCTGCTCGTCCACGGTCCCGCAGCATTCCTGGTGCTCGTCCCTCTTCTGGAGCTGGCGGGCCTGTTCGGGGGACGCCCCCACCTGCGCATGGCCGCGGCCTGGATCCTGGCGCTCACGGCGGCGTGTGCGCTCGTGGCGGCCTACGCCGGCTGGCTGCTCGCCTGGGGCGGAGGCCTGCGCGGCCATGACATCACCCGGCACATGTGGGGCGGGGTGTGGCTCGCCGCCGCCTGCATCCTCGCGGCCTGGCTGCGCCACGCCCCCGTTGCCCGCGTCCCTAAGGCCTCATACCCCGCGCTGCTGGCCTGCACCGTGGGGCTCATGGTCTGGACCGCCCACGGCGGCGGATCGATCACGCACGGCGAGGGTTTCCTGACCGACAAGATGCCCCCGCGCCTGCGGCAATGGCTGGGAATGGCGCCGGCGGCGCAGCCCGTCGTCGCGGCGGCGGCACCCAGGGCGGCGCCCAAGGGGGGACCCGCCAGCGCCGATCCCGCAAATCCCGCGTTCTACGGCCTGCACGTGGCCCCGATCCTCAATCGCAGCTGCTTCCCGTGCCACAGGCCCGAAAAGCACAAGTCTGGATTTAGGCTCGACTCGTACGAGCAGCTGATGCGCGGCGGCGACAACGGTCCCGCGGTCCTGCCTGGCAACCCCGGCAAGAGCGACCTCCTGCGCCGGGTGAAGTTGCCGGCGGCGGATGACGACTACATGCCGAGCGACGGGGAAAGGCCCCTGACGGCCGAGGAGATACAGACCCTCGAGCGCTGGATCGGCGCTGGGGCAAAAGGCGGCTGAGCGCTTGCGGCGGCGGCGAAGGCGACCACACTGGGCTTCCGCCTGTGATCACCCCATGAAGCGCAGCCTCGCATCCGCCCTTTTCTTGGCCCTGGGGTTTCTGGCCGGCCTCCCCCGCCCCGCGCGGGCCCAGGTATCGGCGTCGCTCGTGGCGGCCGACGCGTGGGTGAGTCCCGGAACCCCCTTCACGGTCGCCCTCCGTCTCGTCCACCAGCCGCATTGGCACACCTACTGGCAGAACCCGGGAACGGGGCTGCCCACGACCGTCAAATGGACCCTGCCGGCGGGCTGGAGCGCCGGGGACATCCAATGGCCCGCCCCGAAGGTGCTTCTCGATACGAGGGGCAGCCTGATCGGCAGCGGTTACGACGGCGACCTGCTGCTCCCGGTCACCCTGACGCCGCCACGCGACCTGAAGCCTGGATCTACGGCGCAGATCAAGGCCGACGTCGACTGGCTGATGTGCGAGGACGTGTGCAAGCCCGGCAGGGCGTCGCTCGCGCTGACACTGCCCGTTTCCTCCGGAGAAGCCGGCCCCGATCCGGACTGGGGCGCGCGGATTCGGCAGGTAGCGGCCCAGCTACCCAAGGCCGACCCCGCCTGGTCCATTTCCACCTCCCGGGGTGCCAAGGGCGTGAGCCTTGCCGTGCGCCCGGGCGGCCCGGCGGCCAACACGGCGCTCTCTCCTGCCGACCTGCATTTCTTCTCGGACGACGGGTACGTGGCCTATGATCTGCCCCAGCCCGCGGCGTCCGACGGCAGGGGCGGATTCTCGATCGAGCTGCCGGTCTCCCCGGACGGCCCAAAGGATCCGCCCAGGCTTCTCGGCGTGCTGACAGCGAAGGCTGGATGGCGCATCGACGGCTCGCTTCCGGGCCTGAGGATCGACGCCGCCTTCGGCGCGCCCGCACCCGCCCTGGCCGCGGTCCCTGCACCTGCGTCCACTGGACTCGCAGGGACGCTCGCCCTCGCCTTCGTGGGCGGCCTGATCCTCAACCTGATGCCCTGCGTCTTTCCCGTCCTCGGCATCAAGATACTGGGATTCGTGAACCAGGCGGGGGCCGACCGCAGGAAAGTCACGCTCCACGGGATCGTTTTCGCCTCGGGCGTCCTGGTCTCATTCTGGGTGCTCGCCGCCGCGCTTGCCGTCCTTCGCGCAGGCGGCAGCCAGCTTGGGTGGGGTTTCCAGCTCCAATCCCCCGCATTCGTGTTCGGGCTCGCCGCGACCATGCTCGCGTTCGCGCTCAACATGAGCGGCGTCTTCGAATTCGGGCTGACCGCCACGGGAATCGGCTCGCAGCTGCAGTCGAAGTCGGGCCTCGCCGGTTCATTCCTTACCGGCGCCCTCGCCACAGTCGCCGCCACTCCCTGCGCGGCGCCCTTTCTGGCCCCCGCCCTCGGGGCGGCCCTCGCCCTTCCCCTTGTCCAGTCCTTCGCGATCTTCACCGTGATCGCCATCGGCCTCTCGACGCCGTATCTGCTGCTCTCGGCCTTTCCCTCCGCCGTCAAAGTGCTGCCGAGGCCCGGGGCGTGGATGGAGACGTTCAAGCAGGCGATGGCTTTCCCCCTGTATGCCACGGTCGCCTACCTCGTGTGGGTGCTCGCGGGCCAGGTCCAAGAGGCCGGCCTTCTGGACGCGCTCTTCGGGCTCGTCCTCGTCGCGCTGGGAGTCTGGGTCTACGGCCGGTGGAACGCCCCCGGCGCCACTCCAGGCCGGGCCCGGTTTGGCCTCTTCGCGTGTGCGGTGCTGCTCGTCCTCGGCGCATGGACGGGCTGGCCGAGGGCGGCCGCGCCGACGGACTTGGTGTGGGAGAAGTGGAGCCCCGAGGCCGTGGAAAAACTCCGTGCGGACAACCGGATCGTCTACGTCGACTTCACGGCCCGCTGGTGCGCCACGTGCCAGGCCAACAAGCGGCTCGTCTTTCATTCCGACGATGTCCTGACGGCGATCAGGGCGAAGCACGTCGCGACGCTCCGGGCGGATTGGACGAGCAAGGACCCGCAGATCACAGCTGAGCTTGCGAGGTACGGCCGCGCGGCCGTGCCCTTTAACGTGATCTGGCTCCCGGGGAAGCAGGACCCCGTGCTCCTGCCCGAGATTCTTACTCCCTCGGCGGTGCTTGACGCCCTTGCAAAGTAGCGCAGGCGGGCGCCGGGGAAAGTCGTCTAGGTTTTTAACGAATCATCTTAGCTCTCAAATCGCCATCAAAGTTATCAAGAAATGCGGGACATCGTCAGCGTTATCCCTGTCTCTAAACGGTATCCTTTGGATAACTACCACGATCTTCGCGCGCACTCCGAGCGATTTCATTGGGATCGCGGGGTCGAGCGGCTAAGAACGGTTGTGCGACGATCGTAAAAGACCGACGGTGTTTCAGCAGCCACGTGCTGGTAGACACGGTTGAATTCCCGTTACGAATCCCGTCGACTCCCCCTGACCAGACGAGAGGGGAAGCTCATGGGTTAGACACCGTATAGCCCATATCTTGTAACGATAATCGCTAGGCAGCACATTTCCTCATGACGAACTTGGAAATCATTCAAATGCTGCGCAGGTACTACGAAGGCCTTTTCCCGAAAATGTGCCACAATTGTGGTCGCTGCTTTTTCACTCTTCGTGAGTACATCCTGAACACCAATCGCCTTTGGCCGACCAGTGAGCTGGATGCAGAAATGGAGAATTTTGAGCCAGTCCACCCCTTTGGCACAATGTCTATGGCAAACTGCAGGTGCGGCTCAACGTTGGCGCTTTCTTCCAAAGATCTGCCGGTTTCTCAGAATCGGCTGCTGTTGGAATGGTACCAGGTCGAGATGATACGAGTGGGCCTAGATGAAAGGGAATTGTCAGATTACCTACGCGACGAGATTCGCAAACAAGCTCTTTCCCCTGCAACGGCAGCAGTTAGTCCGTCCTGAAAGACGCTTTTTAGGCAGCTGACGTGAAGGGCTTGGGGCTGATAGCGAGCCAAAGCCGATCAAGATAACGATGCGGTGGCCGCTACCGGAATACCGGTACACCGGAGGCCGTTTTCTGTCGTTTTTTTTCATGCTCCTTCCTAGACAGGGCCATGCAGGTGGGGCCGTCAGAAGCGGGATCGAGGGATCGGGCGTCGAAAGGCGCCGAGGCCGCCGCCGTGCACGCGCAGGTCCAGAAGTTCCTGCGCTTTGTCGTCAATGAGACCTCCGAGGAGATGTCCGAGATCACGGCAGCCAACAAAAAGAGGGTGTGCGAGGAGATACTCTCCGACGTCGACGAGAGCCTGGGCCAGCAGGATCCGGTCCTCGCCGCCCGCAGGCGCCTCACCAACTATGCCACGCTCAATGCGCGCGACACCGTGCTGTCCAAGGCACCGGGCAAGGGCGAGTTCGAGGGGATCACGGGCGGACTCAGGGCACGCCTCCCGGACCTCGCCAGTGTCGACCCAGGACTGAGGGAGTTCTTCGCAAGGGACGCGAGCAAGGCCACGACGGCCGAACGCATGGCCGAGCTTCTCCGGGCGAGGGCCATCCTCTTCAGCCTCTGGATGCGGGCCTACAACGTGGTGCGTATCGATCTGGGGGACTGGGACAATGACAAGAGGAGGGACTGGTTCGGGGCGTTCTGGATCGCCCAGGCCCTCTGCAGCGAGTACGGCTACAGGCGGGAGCTGGACATGCCTTCCAACATTGCTCCCGCCGAAAGCCGTTCGGGAATTCCGAAGGAGGTCATGGCCTATTGCGAATTCGAGAGCATCATCCTAGGGGGTCATGCAAGCCCGCGGCCCGCCTGGGAGGAAAAATGGGCGACGCTCCTGAAATTCCCCTGCCCGCTTGCCGGCCTCGAATTCTAGGTATGGCGGCAGGGGTCGCAGCCCCTAGACGGCGACCCCCTTCGACGCTAGGAGCGTGCGTGCGTTGTCCCGGAATATCTTGCGCCGGTCGTCCGCGGTAAGGGGCGAGTGTTCGACGTTCTCGATCACGGGAACAACCGACGCAGCCGCGCCGTAGTCGGTTCCGAAAAGGATCCGGTCGGCGCCGATGACCCGCGCGGCCAACGCGATGGCCTCCGGCCCTCGTCCGCCGGCACCCGTGTCCAGGTAGATTTGCCTGAACTTGCCACGGATGTCGGTCACCCCGTTGGCAGCCGCGGATTGCTGGACTGACTCCGCGACAAGCGCGATACCCCCCACCCCTCCGAGCTGTGCCACCTGCACCGTCACATCGGGGTAGGCGTCAAGGAAGCCCGAGAACGCAAAGGTGATCGTCGACGCGGTGAAGTTCCAGAGGTTGTCCAGGGCGCTCCGAGCCGCCTTGGAGTCCTCGTGCGACGGGCGCGTGGGCTGTCCGGGAATCCGGGCGTTCGCGTAGCCGGTGTGCAGGTAGATGTGGCTCTTGTACTTCTGGGCGACCTCAAAGACGGGCGCGAACGCCTTCGCTCCCTCCAGGGTGGCAAATCCGTTCACGGGCAGCACGCCGCCGACAAGGCCCAGCTTGTCGTGGGCTCGCGCGAGCTCACGCGCCGACCAGTCGATGTCGAGCGTCGACAGCGCCGCAACACCGCTGAACCGATCGGGGTTCTTCCGCACGAGTCCGGAAAGGTCGTCGTTGTACGCCGCCCACAGAAGGCGCGCTTCCTCAGCCGTGAGGTCGGGATCCACGTTCGAGGTCGTGGGCCATGAGATGAGCTGGCGCTGCACGCCGTGCTGGTCGAGATGCCTGATTCGGACATCGGCCCCGTCAAACATCTGTGTCCCACGCGGGCCCGGGGCCCTCTGGGCCTGGGCGGGCGCCGGCGCTCCCGGGCGGACGAGGTTTCGCTCCCCCTTCTCATTCGCGACATAGCGCACGCCGACGGTCTTCGTCGACAGGATCTCGTAGGCGCCCGGAGAAATCCAGTGGTTGTGAAGGTCGAAAAGTCCGGTCGGCGGCTCTCCGGTGGCGTCGGACGAGGCCGCGGGAGCGGAGGATTGCGCCTTGAGGCGAGAGGGCAGCACGGCTGCCACCGCGGCGGCGGTGGCGCCCAATTGGAGGAACTGGCGGCGTGTGTTCATGATATCTTGGAGTCAGAATGCTTTGGGTTCGCTAGGGCTAGGAGATTCCCCGGGCCTTCAGAAGCGCCCGGCTGTTGTCAGTGTAGATAAGCTGGCGCTGAGCGGGCGTGAGCGCCTTGTTGAGCGAGGCGATAGACGGAGCCAGCCGGTCGGCGGAAGTTCCGCCGCCCACGCCATAGTCGGTTCCGAAAAGAATGCGGTCCGCGCCGAACTTGGACGCAGCCAGGGCGACCCATTCGCCGTTGCTGCTCGAATAGGGACCGGGCTCCAGATAGATGCGCCGCAGCCGCGCGAGCGGGTCCTTTATCCCCAGCCTCGGGCCCGATGCGATAATCGAGTCGATGAGGTAGGGAAAGAAGCCCCCGAGCATGATGACCTGGACGGTCACGTCGGGATAGGGGTCGAGGAAGTCCGAGAGGCCGAGCGTGATCGCCCCGTTCACCAGGTGGGTATTGCTGATCACCCCCCAACGGACCTGGTTCAGGTCCGTCGGGACAATCAGCGGGGGCTGGCCGGGAATCTGGGCGCTCGCCGGCGCGCGGTGCACGAACACGTGGCTGTTGAACTTCTGCGCCGCCGCAAAGAGCGGCGCCTGCGTCCGAGCGCCCTCCACCGTCGAGAATACGTTGAGCGGCAGGGCGATCCCGATGAACCCGAGCTCCTGGTGCGCACGGGCGAGCTCTTGCGCTGCCCATGCGCGATCGGTCGTCGGCACGGCCGCAACGCCCAGGAACCTGCCCGGGTATTTCCGCAGGATGGCCGCCAGGTCATCGTTGAGCGTGCGGTAGAACGGGCGCAGCTCCTCGACCGGAAGCGTCGCGTCATAGCCAAGCGCGACGGTGTAGCTCAGGAGCTGGCGCTGCACGTGGTTGGCATCGAGGTGCTTGATGCGCGTCTCGATGTCGGACGCCGAGGTGACCGAGGGTTTCCCTGCGGCCGCCGACACCGTCGTGAGGTTCTCGAGCACGGTGCGCCCCTTTTCGTCCGTGAACACCCGAGGCGCGGACGGACGTCCGGACAGGTACCTGATCTCACCGGGGGTAATCACGTGGCTGTGCCAGTCGACGAGGACCTGCGCGTCGGAGGGCGCGGATGCGGGGGCATCGGGAGCCTTGTCGGCGGCGGCGCCAGCGAGCTTGTTGAGCGCGGCGGCGGCGCCGAGGCCCAGGGCTGAAGTGCGGAGGAATGCGCGGCGTGTTTGCATGATTGGGTGATGCTGAGATTAGGAGAGGCCCTTTGAGGCGAGGAGGGCGCGGCCGTTGTCGACGTAGATCAGCTGCCTCTGCGCAGGCGAGATCTCGGCATCCGCGACGCCCTTGATGAAGGGCTCGATGCTGGGCCACGGCCCGTAGTCCGAGCCGAAGAGGATCCGGTCAGACCCAAAGACCTTCGCGGCCAGCGCAATGCCGCGGGGCCCGCGCCCTGTCGCGCCCGTGTCCACGTAAATCCGGCGCAGCCTGGGAATGGGGCTTGGAAGGCCGTCCCGATCCGTGCGCTGCTCGACCGCCTCGACCACATGCGCAATGGAGCCCCCTATCATCGTGAGCTGCACAGAAACGTCGGGATAGGGATCGAGGAGTTCTGTCAGGGCGAGAGTGATGGCGCCGGCGGCAAGGTGCGTGCTCGTGATCAGCGTCGTACGCGCCCAGGCATGGTCGCCCGGCAGTTCCGGCAGGGAGCCGTTTGCCTGCCGGCTGGCCGGCAGGCCGAAATAGGCGTTGCTTGCGCCCACCTCGGGGGTCTGCAACGGGATCGTGGGAGCGGCCTCCCCTCGGTGGATGTAGAGGTGGCTCCGGTGCTTCTGCGCGACGGCGAAGATCGGAGCCAGGGCCCTGGCGCTTTCAAGGTGAATGAAGGCGTCCAGAGGCAGCGTGCCGCCGATCAGGCCGAGTTCGTTGTGCGCGCGCTCAAGCTCGGCAGCCGCCCCCTCGACATCGCCGGTAGGAAGCGTGGCGAGTCCTAGAAAGCGCGTCGGGTGGGTGCGCACGAGTTCGGCAATGTCCTCGTTCTGCGCGCGCCAGAACGGACGGGCCTCGTCGGGAGGCAAGACGCCGTCATACGAGGATCCCGTGAAGCCGACGAGCTGGCGCGCGACACCCACCTTGTCGAGGTGCGCGAGGCGCACGTCTACGTCGTACCACACGGGATCCTGTGGCTTGGCGCCGGCTCTGGGTCCAGCGGCTCCCCTGCCCACTTGGTACCTCTCGCCCTTTTCGTTGGTCACGAGCCGCGGCCCCTCCTTGCGCGCCTGAAGGAGCGCCGTCACACGGGGCCCGATCCAATGGGTGTGCCAGTCTATGATCGATCCCCTGGGAGGCGCATACGATGCCCCGCTCTGCGCCGCGTCGGCGCCCAGCCTTCTGGGGAGAAGGGCGCCGACCGCGGCGCCCACACCGGCAATCTGGATGAACTGGCGCCGCGTGGTGCTCATGGGAACCTAGAAGCGGTAGGAGAACCTGAGGCCCACATTCGCTCCCGGCAGCGGCGTGGCACCGCCAGCGTGGTCGTGCTGGTTCGTGGCGTTCTGGAGGTCCAGGGCGACGCGGTAGCGTGGCTGGTCGTAGAAGACGCCCACGTTGACGTTGTAATCACCCGGCACCTTCACCGAGCCGTCGGTGGCGACCCAGTAGTAGTCATGCACGGAGTAGTCCGCCTTGACGCCGAAGCCCGAGACAAACTTGTAGACGGCGTACACCGTCCCGGTGTTGTGCGGCAGGTTTACAATCCGCGTGTTGACGCCCTTCACCGCGGTGGTCGCGCCGAGGATATTCGTGTAGTCGTCGGCGACGATGGGCGCCGGGGCGCTGTACGTGGAGTTAAGGTTGGTTGCCGCGAGGTAGGAATAGTTGACCCCCAGGCTAAAGTTCTTGGACGGCTGGTAGCGCACCGAGATCTCGTCGCCTTGGTAGAGGCCCAGTGCCTGGATGGGGTTCGCGTTGGCCGCGGCGCCGGCTGGCAGCGCAAGTGTGCCTTCTCTCGTCTGCCTGTACTCGTCGACTGTGACGAAGAGGGTGTTGGGAATCACCTCAGCCTTGGCGCCCGCTTCGCTGAGCTCGCTCACGCTCTTGAAGTTGTAGGGATCAAGCTGGTTGGCCACTCCTGCGACCGTAGTCGAGAATCCGACGGCGCCGCTGGTGTTGCCGTTGGTCGCGGTTACATAGTCATACGTGAAGTAGGTCGTGAGCCATGAGACGGGCTTGTAGCTCAGACTCGCGGAATAGGACGGCTCGGGGACGCGCACCGAGCCGCTGAGCGCGCTGTTGCCGGGAACGTTTGGCGAATAGAGGGGGTTTGAGGCGTGGGCCCAGGCCAGCGACTCCCGGGCGCCGAGGTCCAGGATCCAATGGGTTCCCAGCTTGAACGAGTGCTGGCTGAAGATGCCGCCCCACTCCTCCAGGGTGTAGTAGTCCGCGGTTCCCAGGGTTCCGACCGCGGTCCCCGAGGCGCTGCCGCCCGGGGTTGTCGCGCCGCCGGTGCCGCTCTGGGGCACCGGCAGGTACTGCCAGAATCCCTTAAGGTAGCCGAAATTGGTGGATACGGGCGTTGTCGCCAGACCTGTGAACGGGTAGACCGTGGCCCCGAAAAAGGCGTTTCGGTTGAACGTCAGCGGGTTGCCCGCGAGGTTGAAGTAGTCCCCGGTTGGGCCGTATCCGGTGTTCTCGCTGTCCTTGTAGTTGGTGCTCGGCTCCCAGCGGAAGGCGAGGCCCGAGTTGCTGTCGTGCTCGACGTTCAGGCCAAGGATCTTGTAGAGCAGCTTCACCTGCGCCTCGAAGCGGTCCTCAATCGAATTCGCCAGGATGTAATTGTAAAAACCCCCGTTCGAGGAGCTGTCGGTGAGGTAGCGTCCGTAGGTGAGGCTGTTCACCAAGGTCAGGTTCTCATTCACCTCCTTCTTTAGGCGTGTCTGGAAGTTGATCGTGTCCGTGAAGCTCGGATACGCCGGATCATTCAGGCTCGCGCTGGCCGAGATCGCCTCCGGCTGCACGAGAGCGGGGTCGAGCACGTAGCCCACGATGGTTCCGGCGCCCGCCGTGGTGTCGGTGGTCGGATTGGTGGTTGCCGCACCCGCCTTGTAGTAGGAGAGCCCATTGCTCCCCACCACTTTCGTGCGCTTGATCCAGCCGCCCGTGGGCGCGCCCGAGGCGTTCAGCACCGGGGAATAATACGAGGTGCCGACCTGGATGATGGGCGTAGCCGGGCCGGCAAGGTAGGTGCCGTTGTCGATCAGCTCCTGGTTAACCCGGTTCTGAAAGTTGTTAACGATCCAGTCGTAGTGCCCGTACTCGATGTTGAAATCCAGGGCCGTCGTGCTGTTCGGCCTCCATCCAAGGGCCCCGAACAGGTTGTTGTAGCTGTCGTGCGCATTCTGGTAGTAGCTGTCGAAGGTGTCGGCCTCGTAGCTGACGCGAAAGGCCAGCTTGTCGACGATGATGGGGGCTCCGATGTCGATCTGGGCCGAGTCCTGGAGCTTGTACCCCTCCCCGTCGAACCATTGCCCGAGATCCACGTTGAGGAAGCCGCGCTCCTCGTCGAAGTAGGGCTGCTTCGTGATGTAGTTGACGTAGCCCGCCGTGCGGGCGGACGGCCCGAAGATCACGGACGCCGGGCCCGCCACCAAGTCCGCGGCCTCGTAGGGATTCAGCGTGAAGGGACGGTTGTTTGTCCCGCGTGTGAGGAGGCGGACCCCGTTTTGGTACAGGTCGCCCTGCGATCCGCGGAAGTAGGGCGTCCCCGCGTTGACCGCCGCTCCCGTCAGGAGGCTGGTCGAGGGGCTGTAACGGGCGAAGTCGTTTACGCTGTTGATGACGTCGTTGTTGAACTGCTCGGGCGTGATTTCGGACACGCTGCGCGGGATATCCTGGTAGGGCGTCGCGAAGCCGTAGAGCGCCGACACGGGCCGCTCGGGGAGCGTGGAGTCGGCGAGCTCGGCCCCGCTGACCGTGTACTGCTCAAGCGTGACAACATCGCCTTTCGGGGCCGAAGGCGGCGGTGCCGGCTGCGCAGGCGGCGTCGCCGCCACGGGCGTCAAATTCGAAGCGTTGTCATCGGCATGGGCCAACGAGGCAAGGCTCAGTGCAGCGATGGCGGCAAGCTGGGTCAGTAGGTGCAGTCTGTGGTTTGCGGGTATTCTCATGACGAAAAGGTGGGTGGCGCCTAGCGCTCCCAGCGTTTCGTCGGCCTTCTTGCCCAGCCACGGTGCGTGGCGGAAGCGATGCGCGGACATAAGCTGGAGCTCTAATCGCCTAACGGCTCCAGTGGCCTGGTCGCTGCCGGTTCTAAAAGGGCGGCAGATTTGTGAGTTAATCTACACTCTGTAAATACAAATTAGTTTAGTATAGATTTAAGAACCTATAAAACAATTAGTTAAAATATCATTTCGCAGACACATTAGGAATATAACTGCGGCATCTGGGTTCGAGAGGACCCTCCTCTGGCGCCTGATCGCGCGCCGAAGGGACGCAATTACCGAAGAAAAACGGGGCCTCTCCTAGCGCTTCCCGGCCGCCTCCTCCATGCCCCTCTTTATGAACGGCGTGAACAGGTCAATCGGCACCGGCAGGAAGGTCGTCGTGTTGTGCTCGCTCGAGATCTCGCGCATGGTCTGCAGGAACCTGAGCTGAACCGAGATCGGCTCAGCGCCCATCATCTTCGCGGCCTGGACGAGCTTTTCCGCAGCCTGGAATTCGCCCTCGGCGTTGATGACCTTCGCCCTGCGCTCACGCTCGCTCTCCGCCTGCTTGGCCATCGATCGCTTCATGTCCTCGGGGAGAACGACGTCGCGCACCTCAACGGCGGTGACCTTGACTCCCCACGGGTCGGTGTGGCGGTCGACGATCTCCTGGAGCGTCTGGTTGATCTTATCGCGGCGGGCGAGGAGGTCGTCGAGATCGGCCTGCCCCAGCACGCTGCGCAGCGTTGTCTGGGAGATGAGCGACGTCGCCTTCAGGTAGTTCTCCACCTTCACCACGGCCGCCACAGGGTCGACGACCCTGAAGTAGACGACCGCGTCAACGGTGACGGGAACGTTGTCGCGTGTCATGACCTCCTGCTTTGGAACGTCGATCGTGACCACGCGAAGGTCCATCCGCACCATGCGGTCGACGAACGGGATCAGCAGGACGATGCCCGGGCCCTTGGCCTGCAGGAGCTTTCCAAGCCGGAACACCACGGCCCGCTCGTACTCGCGCAGTATGCGGACCGCGGAAGGCAGCAGCGCCAAGGCAAGGATGCCAACCGGGATGACCCACTTGAGCAGGTCCAGCGTGTTTTGCAGGGTTTCCATAATATTTCCTATTTTTTGGGTTTAACCTTCAGGACCAATCCCTCGATTCCGATGATCTCGACAGGCTGGCCCTCGGGGATCAGCGCGTCAGAGCGGGCACTCCAGTTCTCTCCCTCCACAAAGACCCGGCCGCCGTCGCCGCCAATCGCGGTCTGCGCCGCAACCACCCGGCCGACCATCGTCTCCGGGCCGGCCTTCACGGGCGCCCGCTGCGCCCTCAGGCCCGCCCCGACCACAAAGATAAAGAAGGCGGCTGTGGTGATCGTGGCCGGAAGGACCATTGCGATGGAAAGCTGGAACCCGCTTCCCGCTCGGTCGAAGACGAGCAGCGATCCCAGGAAGAATGAGACCACCGCTCCGAAGGTCAGGACGCCGTGGGTGGGAGCGAAGGCATCGATCAGGAAGAGAGCCAGCGAGAGGATCACCAGGGCCAGACCTGCGACATTGATCGGCACGATCGATGCCATGTAGAGCAGCAGGATGAGTGCGATGGCTCCCGCCACCCCCGGCAGGATCGCACCGGGGCTGCCCATCTCGCCGATGATCCCGTAGACGGCGATCAGCATGAGCACGAACATCACCTCTGGCCTCCACATCATCTGGAAAAGACTCTCGCGGGCCAGCATGGGTATGCGGACCACCTGCGCGTGCGCTGTCGCCAGAGTCCTCCCGTTCACCACGCGACCGTCGATCTGGGCCATCAGGTCCGGAAGATCCCGGGCAATAAGGTCGATGACTTTCAGCTCAAGCGCCTTCTCGGAAGTGATGCTGGCGCTCTCCTTCACCGAGGACTTCGCCCACTCGATGTTGCGGCCGTGCTTGCTGGCTATGGCCTCGATGTAGCTCGTCCCGTAGCTTTCGAGCTTCTTGGCCATCACGTCGTCTGTCTGCGCGGGGGCGAGCCCTCCCAATTCCACCGGATGGGCGGCGCCAATGTTGCTATGGGGCGCCATGGCGGCCACGTCGGCCGCCAGCGTGATGAAGCAGCCGGCGCTTCCGGCGCTGGACCCTTCCGGCGCCACGTAGACGACGACCGGCAGCGGCGAGGCGTAGAACGCCTGCACGATGTCCTTCATGGAATCAAGGAGGCCGCCGGGGGTGTCGAGCCGCACGACGAGGCACTGGGCTCCGTCGGCCGCAGCCACCTTGATGGAGCGCGAAACATACTCGGCGCAGGTGGGCCCAATCGGCCCGTTGATGTCGATGAAGTCTACTCGAGACGCCGGCGCGGCAATGGCGGAGCACGCAGCCAGCAGGAAGGCCGCCGCCGAGAACCTTACCAGCCGGTCCGCCGCCTGGACCGCACGGAGCCCCCGCCCGACCGGCCCCTGGTCGGGAGCGTCCCTCTGATTCTGCTGATTCCGGTTCATCTTTATTGGGCGCGGCCTGCCAGCCGCACTCAGTGGAGTCGATCAGGTTGCCGAGAAAATGGTGTCGTTTTCGCCCTCATGGGCCGCTTTCCCGAACGGATCTGCCAATAATCTATTAATCTATCCGCTTGCACGCAAACCACTGCGCATCCCTTGACTTTAACGAGGCACATCTTGCCCATGTGGAGGGGGTACAAATCCATTCCCCAAGTAGAGACATCCGCAATTAGCTCTCCATCAATTTTTTCCACAACAGTTTCCCGGGCATTGCGGTGTAACCAGTTGACGGACAGGTCAAACTGGTGATCTTGAGGCCCCCATGAATCGCGGCCCGGACATTCGCCCCTCGCTGACGACCCGCGTCGTCGCCGCGCTGGCAGCCGCCCTGCTCATGGTCCTGACGGTGCTGACGGCGAGCCCCGAGCTCCACGAGCGCCTGCACGGGCACCCGATCGGACCGGTCGCCGCATCCCATGCAGGCACCCAGCACTCCGGCAGCGCCACCCAGGCAGACGACGAGGACGGGTGCGTGGTGACCCTCTTTGCGCAGGGCGTTGTCCTGGCATTCGCGTGTTACGTGCTGGCTGCAGCCCTGGGGGCACTCAGCCCGGTCGACTTTGCGCAGGCCGATCGCGTGGCCCCGGACGCTCCGCGCTACCTTCGCCATCCCGCGCACGCTCCGCCCGCAGGGTTGAGCTAGCCCGCCGGATACCGCGCGCGCGCCAACGGGCGCGCCCCAGGACGGCACCCCGCCGGTTTGTTGGGCAGCACCCTGCGCGCCCGCCATCCGGCCTCGCCAAGGCCTTATGGGCCGCGGCTGGAAACCAACCTCCGTGCGCAGGGAACTCAGATCCCACATGAATTTTCGCAAGGCCCTCCTCATTCCAATCCTCACAGGCATCGCCGTGACTCTGCAGGCGCAGTCCGAGCCCGCCCCGTCTGCGGGTGTCACACGCCTGGACCCCGTCATCGTCACGGACCAGCTGGACGTCAGCCGTGAGTCAATCGTGCCCAGCCTTGGCGCCACCTCGTTCATTGTCGACGAGCAGCAGATCATGAACCTCCCCGAGGGAGAGAACGCGCCCTTCAGCGAGGTTCTCCTGAACGCCCCAGGAGTCGCGCAGGACTCGGCGGCCAACGGCGACCTCCATGTGCGGGGCGAGCACGCAAACCTGCAGTACCGGATCAACGATGTCCTGCTGCCCGAGGGCATCTCGGGGTTCGGGCTCGAGCTCGACCCGAGGTTCGTGAGCAGCATGCAGCTGATCACGGGCTCGCTCCCCGCCCAGTACGGATTCCGCACGGCGGGGGTCGTGGACATCCAGACGAAGAGCGGCTCCGTCGAGCAGGGAGGCGAGGTTTCCCTCTATGGGGGCAGCTACGACACCTTCCGGCCCAGTTTTGAAGTCGGAGGGTCCGATGGAAATCTCACCTATTTCGCGGACGGCAGCTACGACCACAGCGGCATAGGGATCGAGAACCCAACAGCGAGCCCCGTGCCCATCCACGACATGAGCGACCAGTACAAGGCGTTCACATACCTGTCCTATATCCTGAACAGCACGAGCCGGCTGAGCTTCATGGGCAGCGCCTCCTACAGCGACTTTGAGGTGCCTGACACCGAGGGCCTCGCCGCGGGAACAGCGCCCGACGGCAGGCAGTGGGTGCCCGGGAATTTCAGCTCAGCCGGCCTCAACGAGAACCAGAACGAGCAGAACTACTATGGGGTGGTGAATTTCCAGAAATCCGCGGGCGACCTCAATTTCCAGGTGTCGGCGTTCGCCAGGCAGAGCGGCGTCCACTTCACGCCGGATCCGGTCGGGGACCTCTACTTCAACGGGGTTGCCAGCGATGTGGACCGCAAGCTCACCTCGCTCGGCCTTCAGGGCGATGGCAGCTACAGCGCCAACGACACCCACACGCTGAGGGGCGGCTTCACCCTTCTGCGGGAATCCGTAACCGCCGCCTCCACGACCACGGTGTTCCCAGTCGACGCCGACGGCAACCCGACCGGGCCGGCGTTCCCAATAGCGGACGACCAGGTCCTCCACGGGCTGTTCGCAGGCATCTATCTCCAGGACGAATGGAGGCTGACACAGGCGCTGACCTTGAACTGGGGCGCCCGGTACGACGCCTACAGCGCCTCCTTCGACGACGAGGACCAGCTGAGCCCGCGCGTGAACCTCATCTACAGCGCCAACAAATCGACCACGATCCACGCGGGCTACTCGCGCTACTTCACTCCGCCGCCGGTCGAGGACGTGCCCGGCAGCACCGTCGCGAGCTTCAACGGCACCTCCAACCGGTCCCAGGTCACCCTCGACGACCCCGTGAAGGCGGAGCGCTCCGACTACTTCGACGTCGGGATCAGCCAGAAGGTCACAAAGGGCCTCCAGGTGGGCCTGGACGGCTACTACAAGAAGGCAAAGAACCAGCTCGATGACGGCCTCTTCGGCCAGACGCTCATCCTTTCGGCCTTCAACTACGCGCGCGGGGAGGTCTACGGCCTGGAGTTCACGGGGTCCTACACCTCGGGCAACTTCACGACCTACCTCAACCTCGCCCACTCGGTGGCGAAGGGGGAGGACTGGGACTCGTCGCAGTTCCTCTTCGCCGCGGCCGACCTTGCGTATGTAAAAGACCACTACATCTTCCTGGACCACGACCAGGCCCTCACCGCCTCGTTCGGGTCCTCCTACCACTGGAACCATGCCCGGGGCTCGACGCGCGTGTACGTCGACGCGCTTTATGGCACCGGCCTCAGGCAGGACGCCACGGCCCTGGACGGCACGAACATCCCGAACGGGGGTTCGGTTCCTGCGTACTACACCGTGAGCGTCGGCGCCGAGCGCACCTTCCTCCTGGGGCGGGGCCGCTCCTGGAGCCTTCGCCTCGACGTCCTCAACCTGACCGACAACGCCTACGAGCTTCGCAGCGGCAGCGGCGTCGGCGTGAACGCGGCCCAGTACGGGATGCGGCGCGGCTTCTTCGGCAGCGCGGCCTACACATTCTAGCCCCAACCCGGCCGCGCAGGCCTTGAAAACATTGTAAGGGCGCCGCCCCTTCGGCGACTAATAGGGTTGTGAGTCCCCCTACCGCCCATGAATCCGTTTTCAGGGCGTGGCTTGCAGAGTACGGGGGGATCATCGCCAAGGTGACCCGCTCCTACGCACATTCGGTCCCTGAAGCGGAGGACCTGCGCCAGGAGATCCTGCTGCAGCTCTGGACCTCGATGCCGTCCTTCAGGCAGGAGTCCAGCCCGTCGACCTGGATCTACCGCGTGTGCCTGAACACGGCGATGTCCTGGCTCAGGGGCGACGGACGCAGGCGGCGCAGGATCGAGCCCCGCGCGGACCTGAGCGAGATGCCCGAGCCGTCCGCCTCCCCGGCCGACGCCGCAGGAAGCAAGGACCTCCTCGATCAGCTTTACGGCGCCATTCACGCGATGCCCGAGTTCGACCGCGCACTGGTGCTGCTAACGCTGGACGGCTTTCCCTACAGGGACATTGCAGATATCACCGGGATCACCGAGAATCACGTCGGCGTCGCCCTGACGCGCGCGCGCAAACGACTCGCCGAACTCTTGAAAGGAGCCACCCATGAACTGGAGTGACCTGGAATATGTGTGGAAGCGCCAGGCCCCACCCGCCGGCGCCTCGGCGGACGTGGACGTCCTGCGGCGGAATTTCGAGGCCTCGCACCGCAAGACGGCGGCTGCGCTCGCCGTGCGCGACTACAGTGAGGCCGCCGCGGGGCTGCTCAGCTCCGCCGTGTTCGCCTACACTTGGTGGCGCCTGGGCAGGGACGGCTGGCCCTTCGCGATCACCATCGCCCTCATCCTGGGCGTGAGCGCGGTCTTCTGCCGGGAACGCATCCGCTCCCACCGCAGACGGGTCGGACCCGCCGTTTCCCTGCTGGCAAAGCTGGACGCAGACATCGCCGAGCTCCGCCACCAGCGCCGCCTGATCTTCAGCATAACGACATGGTACCTTGCGCCGCTTGCCGCCTCGTGGGCGGTTGCCGTGGCAACGTTAGCTGTCCACTCCGCGAGGCATGCACCGCCCGGGTTCTTCATCGACCTGATGAAGAACCCCGCCACCGCATCGTTCATCATCGCCTACTTCCTGGTGTGCGCACCGCTGTGCTTCTGGTGGGCGTGGCGGATGAATCGCACCGCGGTCCTCGAGCGTCTGGACCCTCGCATTGAGGAGCTTGAGAAGCTCCGCCGCGACCTATCCATTTCTCAATAGACCCGTCTTTTCCCCGCACGACACCCCCGACGAACGATGAAAAAAATCCTGATCGCCTCCGTCGCCCTCATCGCCGCAGCGGCAGCCCACGCAGCGCCACCCGCTGACCTTCAGCAAAGGCTGGACGCCCTGGTCAAGGGAAGCCCGGGCGGCGCGGCCGTCGCCTGGGTCGACGCCGACGGCGCCGTCTACTTCCAGTCGGGCACGTTTTCGTCTGACGATCCCCGCCCGATCACGGCCGACACCCAGTTCGAGTTGGGCTCTGTCTCGAAGGTCTTCACCGCGCTACTGCTCGCACAAAGCGAACGCGAGGGCCGCGTCCTGCGTTTGGATCCCGCGGCCAGGTACCTGCTTGCCCCCGGCGATCCGGACTTGGCGGCGCTTTCGAAAATCACGCTCCTGACGCTCACCACGCATACGTCGGGCCTGCCGCGCCTTCCGTCAAACATCGGCCCCAATCCGGACGGAAACCCCGATCCCTATGCCAAGTATGACCGGGCTATGCTGGTCGAGGCCCTGAGAAGGGACGGAAAGGTGGCGCCCACCGGCGATTCGATGGCGTATTCCAATTTTGGCGCCGCTGTCCTGGGTGAGGCCCTGGCTTCGGCCTGGGGGGTGAGCTATGCCGAAGCACTCACCACCCACGTGCTCTCGCCTCTCGGGATGAGGGCCACAAGCGTCGGACTTGCCGGCCTTCCCCCTCCCGCGAATCTCGCGCCTGGACATTCAGGGGGAGCAACCGTGCCCAACTGGACCTTCCAGGCGTTTGCCCCGGCCGGGGCCGTTCGGAGCTCCGCCCGCGACATGGCCCTGTTTCTTCAGGCTTTCCTCGGCAAGGGTGGCGAGCGCCTGCGCCCTGCGATGGAGGCGACCCTCCAGCCACAGCACACCGCCGACGATGTGGGCGGCCACATCGGCCTGGGATGGCTCATCGACGATGACGAGCGCCCGGTGTACTGGCACAACGGAGCCACTGCCGGCAGCCACACGTTCGTGGCCTTCCGGCCAGCCACGGGAATCGCAGTCGCGATCCTCTCGAACATCCAGGTGAGTAGCGAGGCTCTCGGCTTCAGCCTCCTAGGCGCCACACCTCCGAAGCCAAAAATCGACAGGGTCGTGGACACTCAGGCCTATGTCGGGCGCTATTCGCTGTCCCCCGCCTTCGCCGTCGACATCACCGCCGCAAACGGAATCCTGCGGGTCCAAGCTACCGGCCAGTCCCAACTGGGCATGCGCCCGGTCTCCCCGGACCGGTTCGCGATCGTGGGCGTTCCGGCGGAGATCTCGTTCGAGCGGGACGGTTCCGGCCGGGTCGTCGCCCTGGTGCTGCACCAGAACGGCGCCAACCAGCGCGCGCCGCGGGGCGACCTTCCTCCACCACCCGCGGAGATCGAGCTCCCCGCGAAGACGCTGCGCGAGTACGAAGGAAGCTATCCGCTGAATCCGTCGTTTGTGATCACCGTGAGCGAAAAGGGGGGCGGACTCTACGCGCAAGCCACGGGGCAGCCTGGGTTCCAGGTCTTCGCCTCGGCCAAGGACGAGTTTTTCTACAAGATCGTCAACGCCCAGATCAGTTTCCAGCGCGACGCGTCGGGAAGGGTCACCGGGCTTGTGCTCCATCAGAACGGCAGGAACCTGCCGGCAAAGAAGGCCGCAGACTAGCCGCGGGCGAACTCCAGCATTGGCGCCATGTCGCCCGCGTCGGCCGCGGCGGTCGCGTTTGCGTAGCGTATGCGCGCCTGCAGGGGGTCCGCCTTCAGGGCCCGGGATCCCCATGTCAGGGGCTCCTCGCCGCTCGACTGCACAAGAATGTCGGCCATCAGCCGCGCGTGGTTTCCGTTTCCATCCGACCAGGGCCTCACGCACCCCAGCCGGTGGTGCATGCGCACGGCAACCTCGTGGAGCGGGTAGGTCGAGAACCTGATCCAACCCTCCGCGTCGTCGAGCACCATGCGCACCCCCTCCGAGATCCGCTGCGGCTCCCACCCGTGGTCCTCGTGGACCGTGCGGTAGCGCCCGGCACCCCGCCAGATCCCGCCGAACATCCTGCGGTGCAGCTCCCGGGCAAAATCCTCGTCGAGGGTGTTGCCGTCCCTGGACGCGGCTCGGCGCATCGCCCACACACGCGCGGAATGGATGCTCTGCCTTTCAAGCTCCTCAAGCTGGATGCGCGTGGACAGGCTCGGGATTAGGCGCCTCCTCTCCCCCTCGGTCAGGGGCACAAGCTCACGTGGAAGCGCCTCGAGGTCGAACGGCATCAGCCTGCGTTCTTGTGCGAAGACCCGCCCTGGGACATGAGCGCCGCCCTTCCCCCGAGGGAGAGCGAGTGCTCCGTGGCCTGCAATTGGCGCGCCACCGGATCATGGATTGCCGTCAAACCTAAGTACGTAGACGAAACGGACTCCTTCGGTATTAGGAAATAAACAAGTTCGCAGTCCATCGCCTCGGCGGCTCTTCGAAGCGACCCGAGCGTAATGGTGCCCTTTTCCTCCGCCGTCTCGAACTGCGAGTATGACTGCCTCTTGACCGAGGCCCTTGCAGCCACGCTCCCCTGGGTAAGACCCACGGCCTCACGGACCGCCCTCAGCCAACCACGGGCGGGCATGCCTGCCGCATGACGGGCCTCCTTCAGGGCTTCGATTCTCTGCTCGAGGTCCTCAAGGATGATGGCCTGAATTTTCTTGCTGATGCATACTTTAAATTGCCAATTGCCATGACTGGCAAGTTAAAACCATCATATCAATAATTTTAGCATGCTATATACTGCAATTAGCTAGTGTGCTTCCCCTTAACCTGGACCACAACATTGGCCACCGTGACCAGGCCTCCTCCGAGAAACAGCGAAAGGGTGGCGTGTTCATTTGGGTAATGAATGGTCGCCACCGAGGATAGAAGAGCTGGAAGGAAGAGGGCGAACAGCGAGGTGAACACCGGTTCCGCGCAATAGATCAGCCCCGCCTCGGTGGCGGTGATGCTCGGCTGCCACCGTGTCATGAGGGAGAACGCCCCGATCGTGCAGACCACCGCAAGGACCAATGTGAGGGACAGCCAGACGGGCGAGGCCCAGGGTGTTGTCAGGGACCGCATGCTGGGCGCGGTCACCACGGCAAAGGCCGAGAGAGCCACCGCCTGGACCGCGAACATGACAAACGTCACAGGTCCCGGCCGGTTGCCCACAAACTCCCCCTTTCCAATCCAGATGATCTGGCCCGTGAAGAACACCGCGCACAGCAGGGTCTCGCATTCCCCTCTCCCCAGGCTCAGGGCCCGCCAGTCGAAATGCCCGAGGATAGCGACCCCCACGAGCACCAGGCCGCAGCAGCTCCACGCCAGGGCCCCGGGGTTCCTCCGGTACCGAAGCGCCATCAGGGCGGGAACAAGGATCGCCGAGAGCTGGGTCAGGAACGCCGACGTTGACGCCGACGTGAACTGCATCCCGTCGGTCTGCAGCAAGGTGCCGGCTGCCGCAAAGGCCCCGACCCATAGGCCCTGCCTTAGCTCGCCGGCGTTCGGCACCCAGCGTGCACGCCCCGTGAAGGCGATCAGCAGCAAAACGGCCACGACAAACCTCGGTGCCGACGCCATCGCCGTGACAAACGCAGTGCCCGCCCAGGGAAAGTAGCTCAGATTAAGGGAGGTGACCGATTTGATGACCGGGAAACTCACCCCCCAGTAGGCGGTCGCTAGGACCAGCATGAGGATGGCATGCGTACGCCTGGATTCTCGTGGAACGGACATGGGAGGCAGCCTGCCATGGTGCCCAACCCCACGGTGCACGCCAAGTGGGAACGCGCGTTAAATTAACACAGGCCGGGGTCAAGACGGCTCGACATCCGTCGGGCGTGCCGACACTGCTCTCGGAGCGAACCCCCGCAAAATGCCGAAACCGGTTGACGACAGGCGACTGTCGAAAAAAGCCTACGAGGCCCGCCTCCCAGAAGTCCGAGCCGCCCTGGTGAGGATGCAGGTCGAGCTCAAGTCCTCGTCTTTCCCCGTGATCCTTGTCATCGCCGGGGTGGAGGCCTCGGGCAAGGGGGACGTGGTGAACATCATGAACGGGTGGCTGGACCCCCGGGGCTTTGAAACGTTCGCCTTCCACGACCCCACGGACGAGGAGCGGGACCGGCCCTCCATGTGGCGCTACTGGCGGACGCTGCCGCCGAGCGGGCGCATGGCCATCTACGCGGGGGGCTGGCACACCGATGCGATCAACGAGGACCCTCGGACCCCACGCGAGCTCGCCCAGTTCGACGCGATGATGCGCAGGGTCAACTGGTTCGAGGGGCAGCTCGCCGCGGCAGGGGCGCTGATCGTGAAGGTGTGGCTGCACCTCTCCAAGGAGGCGCAGCGGGAGCGCCTGAGGGAGTTGGAGTCCGATCCGCGCACCTCGTGGCGGGTGAGCCCGGAGGACTGGAAGAGCCAGCGCGACTACGAGAGGCTGGCGCGGCTGGCGCAGCGCATGCGCTGCGCCACCCACGCACCGGGGGCGCCATGGCTCGTCGTGGACGCCGATGATCCGCGCACACGCAACCTCGCGGTCGCGGACATCCTGCTTTCGCGTTTCCGCGCACACGCGCGCACGCGGCCCCTCAGGTCGGCGGCCGCCAGGTCACGCAAGAGAATCGCGCCCCTGCGGGCCTCCGGGCTGAAGCGCCTGCTTTCCCTTTCCCTCGAACACAAGCTTGCGCAGGCCAGCTACGAGCGCAAACGCGACAAGTGGTTGGGAAGGCTCAACAAGCTCGTGCGGGCCGCGGGCCAGGAAAGGCGCTCCATCGTCTGGGTGTTCGAGGGCTGGGACGCGGCAGGAAAGGGCGGCGCCATCCGGCGCCTCACCGAGGCAATCGACGCGCGAGACTTCAGGGTGATACCCGTGGCCAAGCCCACCGACGAGGAGAAGTCGCACCACTACCTCTGGCGCTTCTGGCGCAACGTGCCCCGCTCGGGGATGATCACCATCTACGACCGCTCGTGGTACGGCCGCGTGCTTGTGGAGCGCCTGGAGGGGTTTGCCACCGAGGAGGAGTGGAAGAGGGCCTACCGTGAGCTCAATGAATTCGAATTGGAGCTCTCCGAGCACGGGGTGATCGTCCTGAAGTTCTGGCTGCACATCAGCAAGGATGAGCAGCTTCGTCGCTTCAGGGACCGAGAGGCCACGCCCTACAAGAGCCACAAGATGGGACCCGAGGACTGGCGCAACCGCCGCAAGTGGCAGTCCTACGAGATCGCGGTTGGAGACATGATCGCGCTGACAAACTCTCGGCACGCGCCCTGGCACCTCGTGGCGGCGAATAACAAGCGGCACGCGCGGCTCGACATCATTAGGACCTCATGCCGCCAGATCGAGGCGGCCCTCGGCGCCTAAACCCTCCGGGGCCAAAAAAAACCGCCGCAGTCGTGTGACCGCGGCGGCAAATATACGAAACGAATTCCTAGCGTTAGGAAACGTGGTTCGAGACGAGCTTGGTCATCTCAAACATGCTGACCTTGGCCTTGCCACCGAACACAACCTTGAGGGAGGCGTCGGCGTTGATCATCTTCTTGTCCTTCTTGTCCTGCAGGCCGTTCTTCTTGATGTAATCCCAGAGCTTCTTGGTGAGCTCCGTGCGGGGAAGCGCCTTGGAGCCGACAACGGCTGATAGGGCGGCGTCCGGCTGTACCGGCTTCATGAATGCGGCGTTAGGTTTGCGAGCTGATTTTTTTGCCATATTGATTCTGGTTTAGGGGTTTCTTCCTCTGTACGCAATGCCTTTCTAGAGGGAAAACGGGGCCTTTTCCGAGAAAAATCTTTTTCAGGCCTTACAAATTTCCTGTCATTGGCGGTCGTCAACCTGAACGAATTGCCTGTACAGGGACGCGTAGTGACCGCCCTGGGCAAGCAGTTCCGGGTGCGTGCCGCGCTCGATGATCCGGCCCTGGTCGAGCACAAGGACCAGGTCCGCGCTTCGTATCGTGCTGAGCCGGTGGGCCACAACAAAACTCGTGCGCTCGCACAGCAGCATGGCGAGCGCGCGCTGCAGGCGCGCCTCGGTGAGCGCGTCGATGGCGCTGGTGGCCTCGTCAAGGATGATGATCCTGGGGTTCGCCAAAAACGCCCGCAGGAAGCAGACCAGCTGGCGCTGCCCGACGGAGATGCCCGCCCCGCGCTCCCCGACCTGGGTGTCCAGCCCGCTGGGCATCTCGTCGAAGACCTCCAGGCAGCCCAGCCTCTCGGCCGCCTCGCGTATGTCGGACAACGTGGCCCCGGGGCTGCTGAGCCTGATGTTCTCTAGCACCGTCCCGCTGAAGAGGAAATTCTGCTGCTGCACCATGCCCATCTGCCGGTGGAGCGAGCGGGAGGTGAGGGTGCGGATCTCGGCCCCGTCCACAAGGACCTCTCCGCGGGTCGGAAGGTAAAACTTGGATACGAGATTGATGATGGAACTCTTCCCGCTGCCGGTGTGCCCGACCAGGGCCACGGTCTTGCCCGGTTCCGCGGTGAAGCTGACGTCGTGCAGCACGAGCTTGGCAGGGTCGTACCCGAAGAAGACGTTGCGGAACTCGATCCTCGCACCCGCGACGGCCGAGGAGCCCCGCGCCGCCCTGGGATCTCCGAGGTCGCAGGCGTCGGGCGCGTCCTCCCATTCCGGCTTCATGTCCACGAGCCAGAAGATTCTCTCCGCGCTGGCCATCGCAAGCAGCGCCTGGTTGTACTGGTTGCCGATGACCGTGATCGGGGAGAAGAAGATGTTCGACATCAGGAAGAACATGATCAGGTCGTCCGCCTGCATGTTCCCGTGGAAGATGCGCCAGCCTCCCACGACGAGGAGCGTCGCCACGAAGAACTGGCTGTTAAGCTCCAGGATAGGAGCAAGCACCGCCGAGGTTCTCGCGAGGGCGATGTTGTACTTCGAGTGGTCGGAAAGCAGGCTCCTGAAGAGCCCGGCATTCGTGTCCTGCCGCACGAAGCCCTGCGTGACGCGGATGCCGTTCACGGACTCGGCGAGCGTCGCGGTCACCCTGCTGAAGCTCTCCTGCGAGGCCCGGGTGAGCCGGCTGAACTTCATCCTGAAGTGGTTGTTAACGAGCCAGAGCACCGGCGCCATGCACACGACGACCAGGAACATCTTCCAGTCGTAATAGGCCAGCACAACCGCGGTGAACATCATCATGCCAAACTGGATCGCGCTGACAAACGCGACATCCTGGATGCCGACCCGCACCGCCTCCACGTCGCTCGTGACGCGGCTGATGATCCGGCCGAGCTTCATCCTGTGGAAGAAGCTCATGGGCTGGCGCTGCACCTTGTCGAAGATCTCGGCGCGGAGGCCGTTCGCGACCGTCTCGCCGATCTCAAGGGCGTAGCGCTGCCTGAAGTGGAACATCGCGTCCGTGAGGACAGCGAGGGCGGCGAACGTCAGCGTCCCCATCAGGATGCCGTGCAGGTCGCCACGGGCGATCGGCCCCTTGATGACGCTCGCGGTGACCCAGGCGAGGGCCGGCAGCTGGGCGGCGCGGATCAAGGTCAGCACCGCCAGGATCACCAGCTTGCGCTTCACCGGGCGTGTGTACTTGAAGAGCCTGGACGCGAGGCGCCAGTCGAGGGGCTTGAACTGCTCCTCGTCGTCATCATCGTCGCGCACCCGGCGCACGAGCGTCAGGTTGCGCCTCCCTTCGTGTCCCGCGCTCATGGCTGGTCCCTCCCCCCGGACTGCTGGAGCTCGCGGCCGTCGACAAGCTGCAGATTTGCCACGTGCAGGTAAGGCCCGGGGACCTTGATCAGGTCGGCATGCGTGCCCCGCTGCACGATGCGTCCGTTCTCGAGCACAATGATCGAGTCCGCCCTCCTGAGCGTGCTCAGCCGGTGCGCCACGATGAAGGTGGTCCTCCCCGCGATGGCCCTGTCGAGGGCGTCCAGGATCTCGTGCTCGGTCTCGCTGTCGATAGCCGCAGTCGGGTCGTCCAGGAGGAGTATCGCTGGCTCGAGAAGGACCGCGCGCGCGATCGCGAGTCGCTGCCGCTGGCCGCCAGAGAGGCTGTTGCCGCTTTCTCCCAGGACCGTCTCGTAGCCCTTGGGAAGCCCCATGATGAAGTCGTGGGCAGCGGCTATCCGCGCCGCCCTCTCGACCTGCGCCTGGGTCGCGTCGGGGTGGCCGAAGGCAATGTTGGCTGCCACCGTGTTCGAGAAGAGGAAGCTCTCTTGGAACACAGTCCCGATGTTACGGCGGAGATCGTCGAGGTACAGGTGCCGCACGTCGATCCCGTCGATCAGGATTCGGCCGCTGGTGACGTCATAGAACCTCGGGATCAGGCTCATGAGCACGCTCTTGCCGGCGCCCGTGGCGCCGAGTATCGCGACGCACTCGCCGGGCTTCACCTCGAGGTTGATGTCCCTGAGCACGGGGTCCAGGGGTCCGTATTCAAACGAGACGGAGTCGAAGCGGACGGCGCCGTCGAGTCGGGGCCGGCGCACCGCGTCGGGCGGCGAGCGGACGTCGACCGGAGCATCGAGGATCTCGAAGACGCGGCGGGCGCCGATCAGCGACTGCTGGATCGAGTTGACGATCGTCGCGACGTTGTTCACCTGGCCCGCGAACTGGTCTAGCAGGCCCGCAAAAACGACGAGGCCTGCGCCGAGCGGCAAACGGCCCTGGCCGACGAGCCAGCCGCCGTAGCCCAGAAGGACGATAGTGTTGATGCGGGTCAAAAACCCCGCCGCGGGCGAGAAGAGGCTCACCCACCAGAAGATGTTAAACTGCTGGGAGAGCACCTTGCCGTTGAGCTCGTCGAACTTTGCGCGGTTCTCGTCCTCCCTCCCAAACCCCTTCACCACCGCGACCCCCTGGATGCTCTCGCCGAGGTACTGCACCATCTTCTCCACGAGGTTCCGGTTCTCGGCGTACTCAGGCTGTATCTTGCGCGAGAACACCGCGGACATGATCCAGAGCACCGGGGTCGTGGCCAGGCACGCCACCGTGAGGCCCGGGCTCAGGCTCGCCATGTAGATCGCGTAGACGGTAAGCGAGATCACCATGATGACGCTCTGGATGAGGACCTGGTCGACGAACATGCGTACGGACTGCACGTCGCCGGTCACCCGGGTGATGATCGAGCCTGTCGTGTTGGCGTCGAAGAAACGGAAGCTCAGCCTCTGGAGCTTCTCGTAGATCTCCGCCCTCAGGTCGACGACGAGTTTCTGCTGGACCAGGACGTTCACCTTGACGGCGTAGACGTAGTTCAGGAAAGCCCTGAGCGCCGATAGGGCCAGGATCAGACCGCCCAGGACGGCAAGGACGGACATGGGGTGCATGCCGGCAGGCAGGCTCAAGTGCAGGAACCGGACGGGCTGCAGGGGGGCCGGGTTCACCCCGGGATGCCCCACGACCTGGCGGATGTAGTCGATCCCGATGCCGGTGAAGCTCAGACCGAAGAGCCCCATAGTCAGCAGGATGAGCTGTATTCCCAGCACCTGCACGCAACGCAGGCGATACCGCCAGGCCAGGCCAAAAAGCCTCCGGATGAGCTCCGCATTGGAGCGTTCCTTGGCTGCGCCTTTCAGCGGTGTTCCCATTCAGGGCAGACGCTAGTTGGACCCGCCCCCGGTGCACGAACTATCGTGCTCACGGTCCGTCGGATCCCGCGCTAGCGATTGAGCGTCTGGGGCGGCTGCGGGGCGGCTGCCGGCGCACCGGAACCGCCCTGACTGGCCTTTTCGCGCTCGAGGCGGCGGCGGCGGACCTCGGCGGCGACGGCATCGAGACGCTTCTGCTCGTCGGCCGGGGAGGGAACCCCGGGCTGCCCGCTGGCAAACGCGGGGTTGGCCGGGGGAGCCGCCTGGGCCGTGCCCGCCGAGGCAATCTTGGACGCGCGCAGCACAAGTTTCATGCTCCGCCCCTGGTACTGGACCGTCGCGCTCTCGCCGACAGGATCGATGGACTTCACCACAAAGTCGTTGCCGGTCTCATCGACGGCCACCCAGGCACTCGACTTCCTGGTGGTGTCATAGATGCAGCATTCCGTGCCGTGCCCGGTCGACATGATGCCCCTGAGCTCGACCGGCCCCGACGGGCCGCCCGCCTTTCCCGAGGCCGAGGCCGCGGAGTTGGGGGGAAGGAAGGGGGACGCCTGGGCCAGGTCCGCACGGAGCCCGCCGGCCAGTCCAAGGCAAGCCGCAGCAAGTGCGGTAAGGAGGCGATTGAGGTGCCGAGGGCCCATGGACATCCGGGTGTGCAATAGACTGACGCACGGCACCGGGTCAAGTGACGTCCGGCCCTTTTATTGGTCCGAGGAACGCCTGCTGCGGTAGAGCAGGATCCCTGCTATCGAGATTCCCATGAACAGCGCGCCGTAGGCGGACGTCTCAGGAACCGGGCTAATCTGGTTCTCGTTCTCGGGTCCGCTCGTGTAGGACTGCCAGCGCGTGGCGCTGCCCGAGTATCCGGTGAACACGATCTGGTTGGTGCCTGTCGGGGTCGTGTTGCTGTAGAAGTAGTCCGTGTTGGCCACCCAGTTGGTCACGTCCAGCGTGTCGCCGGTGCTGACGCCCACCGTGCTGAAGCTGATTATCGACGCCCCGGACGAGGCGGCGAAATTGAGGGTCGACGTCGCGCTGGTCCCGGTGACCGTAAGGGCGCCAAACGTGTCGGTCGTGCCGTTCACCTTGAGCGTGCCCCCGTTCAGGTCGATGTTGAGGTTCGGGTCGCTGAAGCTCGATCCCAGCACCAGCGTCTCGTTCGGCCCGATGACGAGCGTTCCCGAGCCGGTCATGCTTCCCGTCAGGGTGGTTGTCTTCGCGGTCGTGGGCGCAAGGGTGAGCGTGCTTCCCGAGGCGAACGACAGCGTTCCCGAATCGGTGACGGTTCCGGTCAGGCTGACCGTGCTGTTGGCGCCCAGCGAAAGGGTGCCCGTGTTGTTGAAGGTGCTCGAGTTGGAGATCGAACCGCTCGCGCCCGTCGAAAGGGTCCCCGAGTTGGTCACCGTGCCTGTGGTGGTGAGGGCTCCGCTGGCACCGGTGGTGAAGGTGCCGGCGTTGTTCACCGTCCCGGAGAGCGTGGCGCTCGTTCCGTTCATGTTGACCGCGCCGCCCGAGTTGACCGTCACGGCCGCGGAGGTCGTGAGCGAGCCGGCGACGCCGCCCTCAAGGGTGCCGCCGGAGTTGACGGTGATCGTCGTCGCCTTTGAAAGCGCGCTTGCGACGTTGGTCTCCAGTGTGCCGGACGAGACCGTCGCGGCGCCCGTGAAAGCGGTGTTTGAGGCGCCGATGCCGAGTGTCCCGGTTCCGGTCATGGCGAGCGTTCCCGTGCCCGTGATGGCGCCGTTGATATTCGTGTTGCCGGTGCCCGCCACCGTCAGGGTGTTGGTTCCCAAACCCACGGCCCCGCTTGTCGTGAGCGTGCCGGCGTCGGACTGGATGGTTGAGCTGGCCGAGATCGTAAGGGCCCCGCTGAGCGTGTTGTTGCCCGAGACGTTCTCGATCGCGCCGTTGGTCGTGGAGGCGCCGTTGGTGGAAAGCGTGAACTTGCTGGCAAGCGTCGTGCCGCCCTGGACCTCGAAGTTTCCGGTGCTGGAGACGGCGACGGTCGCGGACGCGCCGCCCGTAGCATTGGTGCCCGCGGCGACAATGACGCCATTGGACAGGTTCGTGGTGCCGGTGAAGGACGCGCTCGTGCCGGTGAGCGCCAGCGTGCCGTTGGTGTTGTCGAGGGTACCAGAGCCGGTCATCGAGCCCCCGAAGGTGGAGTATCCGGTCCCGGCAACGGTCAGGGTCCCGGTTCCAAATGCGAGGGTGCCGCCGGGGACGCCGCTCAGGTTCGAAATGCTCTCGGTCTTGCCGTTGAGGTTAAAGGTTCCCCCGTTGACCGCCAGGTTCGTGCTCGCCGAGAGTTCGTTGCCCGTCGTGTCGTTCACCGTTCCCGCGTTGATCGTGAGCCCCCCATTGACAATCGAGGCCGTGGCCGAGTCCAGCGAGAGGGTGCCCGAGTTGACCGTGGTGAGCCCCGTGTACGAGTTCGCGCCGGTAAAGATGGTCGTTCCCGTGCCGTTGAGCGTGACGCCTCCCGTCGTGGTCGCGATCGCGCCGTTGACCGTCGTGTTGCCGGCGCCGGCGAGCGTGAGATTGCTGCCCGTGCCCGTAATCCCGCCGGTCAGGGTCAGCGTTCCGGCGCCGCTGTAGAGGGTCGAGTCGGCGCCGAGGGCCACGGCGGGCGTGAGGGTGGTGGTGGCCTCCGAGTCGAGAGCCCCCATGCCACCGGTCGCACCCGTGCCCGATCCCGACAGCGTGATCGAGTTGGCCAGCGTGAGGTTGCTCGTGACGTTCAGGGCCGCCCCGGACTCGACCGTGGTCGCTCCGGTGCCCAGCACGTTGTTGCTGCCGGAAATTGCGAGGATGCCGCCCTGGACCGTGATCGCGCCCGTGTAGGCGGAGTTGCTTCCGCTCAGGGCCAGCGTGCCCGCGCTCAGCTTCGAGAGGTTGCCCGAGCCGGAGAGGACCGAGCTGATCGTCAGGCTGCCCGTCCCGCTCACGTCGACGACGCCGTTGGCCGCGACCGCAATGGTTCCTCCGCTGATAATCTGGTTGGCCGACGACTGCTGGATGATGCTCGGCGCCGGGCCGTTCAGGGTAAGCGTGTAGCCCGCCTGATTGATGTTGAAGGCGCCGGCGGAGGAGTCGAACTTGATGGCGTTCACCCCGTAGGCGTAGTCCATTTTCGGGGCGAGTCCGACCGTCCCCGTGAAATCCAGCTTCTGCGTGCTGCTCGACGACTTGGCGGGTGCGCCGGCGACCCAGTTCGTGTAGGTGTTCGCCGTGTCGCTCCAGTTGGTGTTGCCAAAGGTCTGGGTCGACGCCTTGCCGTTCCACGTCAGGAACACGGTGTTGGGCGTGATGACGTAACCGCTGGGCTCCCCGTTGCCGGTTGCGGTCAGCGCGCCCGACTCTACGGCGCCCGAGCCGATCCCGGCGAAATAGAGGTCGCCCAGAAGAGCCGTGGCGATTCCCGACGTGGTGGCCGCAAGCGTCGTGCTCCCGCTGGTCCACCCATTGATGGTCAGGGTACCGGTGCCCGAGGTCATGTTGTTGAACACAAGCGTGTTCGCCGGAGTGCCGCTCCCAAAGTTGATCGTGCCGTTGTTGAACGAGAGGTTGCCGATGCTGTCGGAATTTCCGTTCAGGTTGAGCGTGCTGTTGTTCAGGGCGACGGCCGAGGAGGAGCCGATGGCGTTGTTGGTGTTCAGCTGGAGTGTGCCGCCGTTGACCGTCGTCGCACCGGAGTAGGTGCTGACGCCGCCGAGCGCCAGCGTCCCGTTGCCCGTCTTCGTCAGGCCGGACCCCGTTCCAGAGTCGGAAATCACGCCGGAGATCGTCGACGTTCCGCTGTCCACCTCGGTCGTCAGGGTCTGCGCCGTCCCATTCGTGAGGCTGACCGGGCCCGACAGCGTCGTATTGGACAGGTTGAGCGTGTAGCTGCCCCCCGCCTGGGTGAACGCCCCGCTCGAGGTCAGGTTTGAGATCGCCGCGTTGCCGCCGAGGTTGAGCGCGTTGGCCAGCGTGCTCGAGGTGCCCGAGGTGAGGGTGCCGCCGTTGAGGTTCACCGCTCCCGTGCCCAGCGCCGTGTTGTTGTTCGCCACCATCGTGCCCGAGGAGATCGTGGTGCCACCAGTGTAGGTGTTGGCCGCGGAGAAGGTCGTGGTGCCGGCCCCCGTCTCGTAGATGGAGCCCGAGCCCGAGACGACGCCGGTCTCGTTCACCACGCCGCTCCCGTTGATGTTCACGGCGTTTCCGTTGGTGTTGAGGGTGCCGCCAAGGTTCAGGTTCGAGGTCGTGTTGTTCTCGATGACGATTGTGTTGTCGGCCTGAAGGTTCGAGTTGATCGTCTGCACCGCAGCGCCATTGACCTGCGTCACGATGATGCCGGAGGGTCCGGGGACTCCCTCCGTGTTGAACTCAAAGCTCCCGCTGTTGAGGGTGTAGGAGAAGGGGGCGTCGATCTGCAGCGAGCGCAGGATCTGGTTCGTGCCCACGTTGATCGTCTGGGCCGTCCCGACCTGGGCGTTGTTGAGGAGGACGTCGGAGCCGACGGAGGGCACCTGCGCCGGGCTGCCGAGCCAGTTGTTGGCGGTGTTCCAATTGCTGTCCGCGGCGGTGTTGGTCCAGATGTTCGCGGACACCGCGCTCAGTTCCACGTTCTGGATCTCCTGGGTGGAGGTGAGCGAGCCCGTGCCGGCCGTGAAACCCATGATCAGGTCCGCGGGGCGCGTGTAGGCCGATAGGTTCGCGGTGAAGAACGTCTGGAACACGCTGCTGCCGCCGTAGGCAATCGAAACCGTCAGCTGATTCGTCGACGTGAGCACCATCTGGATCGTGTCCACCTCGCTGCTCGTGATCGAAGTCGACGCGGGGTACGAGAGGGCGCCGGCAAGCGAGGACGTGCCGCCGAGGTAATTGTAGCCGGACGTGCCCGAGCCGGGTCCGCGCACGGCGATGGCGTTGGGAACGAAGCCCGTGCCTCCCACCCGGCCCTCGGTCGGGTTGGAATAGTTGCCGAACTCGTCGACGCCGATGCCGAGGTATCCGCCCGAGAGTCCGTTGATTCCCGTCTTCTGCGCGTATCCCAGGCTTCCGCCGTAGGCTCCCGGGGTGAAACCGCTCGTGAGCACGCTGGCGTTCGCCAGGAAGAACGTCAGCCCGTCGGCCCCGGTCCCGTTGAAGCTCACATAGTTGAACGTCGCGGAGATGGTCGTATTCGCTGAGGCAAAGGGGGTCGTGTCGTAGGCGAACGTCGACTCGTTCACGGCGCCGTTGGTCATCTCGAGCCAACCCGGGCTCGCCCCGGTGGTCGCCGTCAGTGTGGGCGTGTAGCCCGAGCCGCCCACAACCCAGCCGGGGGCGGTCGTGCCCTCGAAGTTCTGGTTCAGCGAGACGACTTGGGCCTGCGCCGTTGAGGCGACCCCAAGAAAAAGCACCGCCATCACCATCGCCGCAAGTGCGGACGCGACGCGGGCTGTCAGAGGGGTCTCTGCTGGACGGCGTTTCAAAGTGATGATTAGATTGGCGGAACCCAATCCGCTAACAAGAGTATAGAGGACTGCGTACGTAGTTTCCAAGTAATTGTGGCTTAACATCTTGTCAATTTACTGGTCGCGTAAACCCATGATAAACAGAAAACGCGCAAAATATTTACCTTCAGTGCAACCGATTGCATCAGGGTTCCTTTGCATGATTGTTGGCACACTCCTGTGGATCAGCGGGTGCTCGAGGCAGGACACCCATGGATGGCAGGGATACATCGAGGGAGATTTTGTTTATGTGTCCTCACCGCTAGCCGGCAGGCTCGACAAGCTGGCCGTGGTGAAGGGCGCGCGGGTCGGCACCGGCGCACCGCTCTTCGTCCTAGAGCGCGCGGCGGAGGAGGCGGCGCTGCGCCAGGCAAGTCAGGAGCTCCAAGCCGCGAAGGCACAGCTTGAGGACCTCAAGAAGGGGTCGCGCCCCGAGGAGATCGCGGGCCTTGAGGCGCGCCTGGGCTCGGCTCGGGCCACTGCCGAGCTCTCGAAGCTGGACCTCGGCCGCCAGGAGCAGCTCTTCAAGAGCGGCGCGATAGCGGCGAGCGACTACGACCGCGCCCGGTTGACGCACGAGTCGAACCTGCACGCGGTCGAACAGTACGCCGCCCAGCTTGAGACCGCCCGCCTGGGGGGCCGCTCGGACGCCATCGCCGCGGCGGAGGCGGCCGTCAGGGCATCGGCCGATGCCGAGGCCCACGCGAAGTGGGGAGTCGACCAAAAGGCGCAGTCGGCGCCCTGCCCCGCCCTTGTCTACGACACCCTTTACCGCGAAGGGGAGTTCGTCTCGGCGGGCAGCCCGATCGTTTCGCTGCTGCCTCCCGCCAACATCAAGGTCCGCTTCTTCGTCGCCGAGCCGGACCTGGCGCGCCTGAAGGCCGGCGACCGCGTGTCGGTCGCAATCGAGGGACTGCCCGCGCCCATCGACGCCACGGTGAGCTATCTCTCGCAGAACCCCGAATACACGCCGCCCGTCCTCTACAACCGGGAAAACAGGGCCAAGCTTGTCTTCATGATCGAAGCCGTCTTTGTGCCCGCCGCCGCGACTGACCTGCACCCCGGGCAGCCCGTCGACGTCCTCCCGAGAGGCCCATGAGCGCGGAGGGAGAGCTCGTAATCGACGTCACGGGCGTGACGAAGCGCTTCGGCAAGAAGACCGTCGTCAATGGGATCGACCTTCAGGTGCGCCGCGGAGAGATCTACGGGTTCCTAGGGCCCAACGGGAGCGGGAAGACGACCTTCATCCGCATGCTTTGCGGCCTCCTCACGCCCGACGCAGGATCGGGCACGTGCCTGGGCCACGACGTGCTCACCGAGCAGGCTCTTATCAAGCGCGAAGTCGGCTACATGACCCAGGCGTTCAGCTACTACACGGACCTGAGCATCCGCGAGAACCTGGACTTCATCGCCAGGCTCTACGACTTGCCGGACCGCAACGCCGCGGTCCGGGAGAGCCTGGAGCGACTCGGGCTGAAGGACCGCAGCGAGCAGCTTGCGGGGGAGTTGTCAGGGGGCTGGAAGCAGCGCCTGGCCCTCGCGGCGTGCCTGATCCACAGGCCCAAACTTCTTCTCCTCGATGAACCCACGGCGGGGGTCGACCCCAAGGCCCGGCGCTCGTTCTGGGACGAGATTCACCGGCTGTCAGCAGAGGGCATCACCGTCCTGGCCACGACCCATTACATGGACGAGGCCGAGCGCTGCCACCGCATCGCGGCCATTGCCTACGGAAGCCTGCTGGTACGCGGCACGGTCAAGGAGGTGGTCGCGGCCGCCAATTTGTTCACATGGTCGATAACGGGGGCCGCGCTGGCCCAGGTTGCCGAGGAACTCAGGGGTCGCCCCGGCGTTGAGCAGGTCGTCCCGTTCGGTGACACGCTCCACGTGAGCGGCCACGACGGCACGGCTATCGAAGCCGCTTTGACCCAGGTGCAGACCACGAACGAGTGCACGCGCATCAACTCCAGCCTCGAGGACGTGTTCATAGGCCTCATGGACAAGGCGCGGGACAATTTTGGCTGAGGGCGCGCCATGGAAAGATTCACCCTGCACCGCTTGTGGGCCGTCGTCCTGAAGGAGTTCATCCAGATGAGGCGCGACCGCGTGACGCTGCTGATGATGATAGGCATTCCGCTGATCCAGCTGATGCTGTTCGGGTATGCGATCAACTCGGACCCGAAGCACCTGCCGACGGCGCTTCGGCTCGCCGACCAGGGGCCCTTCGCGAGGACGATCGTGGCGGAGATGCGCAACAGTTCCTACTTCAACCTGGTGCGCGTCACCGACTCCGAGGCCGAGGTGGAAAGGCTGCTTGAGCTGGGGCGCGTGCAGTTCGTCGTCAACATCCCGGAGAACTTCTCCCGCGACATCCTCAGGGGCGACCGGCCCACCGTGCTCGTGGAGGCCGACGCCACGGACCCCGCGGCGACCGGACCCGCGCTCTCGGCGGTGCAGGCCTTGGCTGTCACTTCGGTCAACCGTGACTTGACGGGACCCCTGTCTCGGCTGAAGGGGGTCGCGGGGCCCGTCAATTTCGAGGTTCATGCACACTACAACCCCGAGAACATCACCCAGTACAACGTAGTGCCCGGCCTTATGGGCGTCGTGCTCACGATGACCATGGTCGTCATCACGTCGCTCGTGATCACGCGGGAAAGGGAACGGGGCACGATGGAGAACCTGCTGGCGACACCGGTGCGCCCCTTCGAGGTCATGGTCGGAAAGATTCTGCCCTACATCCTCGTGGGCTATGTCCAGGTCACCCTGATCCTGGTCGCGGCGAGGTTCCTCTTCGATGTGCCCATGCTGGGCAGCCTCTCCCTGCTCTATGTCGTCTCGCTGCTGTTTATTGCGGCAAACCTCGCGATGGGGATCACGTTCTCAAGCCTGGCGCAGAACCAGCTCCAGGCCGTCCAGATGGCGTTCTTTTTCTTTCTGCCCTCGATCATGCTCTCGGGCTTCATGTTCCCCTTCCGCGGGATGCCGGAATGGGCCCAGTGGATCGGCACGTGCCTTCCCCTGACGCACTTCCTGAGGATCGTGCGGGGAGTTCTCCTCAAGGGCAACGGCCTCCAGGAAATCCTGCCGGAGATCTGGCCCATGGCCGCGTTTGTGGTCGTCGCGATGTCGGTTGGCGTGAACCGCTACCGCCAGACGCTTGACTAGCGCTGCTCCGCGATCTGCCGGGCGATCGGCCCGTCCAGGTGCATCACCGAGGTGGGGAACGCAAAAGCCACTCCCCGCACGGCGAAGGCCCGGATGATCGAGATGTTGACCCGTTCGCGGGTCGCCATGTGCACCTCCCAGTCCGGGTCGGCGGTGAAGTACAGGATCTGCACCCGCAGGGAGGAGTCGGCAAAGTCCGCCAGGGTCACCACAATCTGGCTCTGGTGCACGCCAGGGTCCGCTCTCAGCAGCGTACGCACGTCGGCCAGCACCTGCTGGAGCTTGTCGACGGGGGTGTCGTAGGTCACACCGACGACCGTGTCCACGCGCCTCTGGGGCATGCGGGTCAGGTTCGTGATCACCTCGGTGGCGACCGTCTTGTTCGGGATGACGACCTGGGTGCGCTGGGCGGTCCTGAGCCTCGTCGAGCGCAGGCCTATCTCCTCGACGGTTCCCTCAAAGTCTCCGATCCGGATGTATTCGCCCACGTAGAAGGGCTGGTCCATCAGGACCACGAAAGAGCCGAACATGTTAGCGATCGTGTCCTGGGCCGCGAGGGCGAACGCCAGGCCGCCGATGCCGAGGCCGGTCAGGAACGTCTGCACGTTGAAGCCGAGGCTCTCTAGCACCACGAGGACGCTGAAGGTGACGAAAAACGCCGCGAGCGTCTTCTTGATCAGCGGGATGAAGGCCGCGACTTGGAGCCGGCGCTCCCTTGCGCCCTCGGCGAAATGGTCGATCATCGCGCCCCCGGTGCAAGCAACGCCCCAGAGGACCACCGCGGCCAGCGCCCCTCTCTCCCCAAGCCAAACAAGGTTGGGCACGGACTCCCATAGAGGCACGACCGAAAGCGCGGCGATGATGCCGCACAGCATCACCAAGGTGGCGGTCGGTCCCTCGAGCGCCGGGAGGATCAGCTTGTTCTTGGCCCTGCGGGAGAACTTCCTGAGCGGAGAGAAGATGATCGCCGCGATGACCCTGCGAAGGAGGATCGCTCCCAGCACGATGACGCCGCACGCGATCCACCGCGCCGTCACGTCATCCATCGCTCCGGGGAAGAACTTCTCATGGAGCCAGTTCACCAGGCGCAGGAGCGGCCCGGTGGGCTCAGTGGGTACGGGAAGGGGTGGAATGAGGGCCACGGCAGGACATTGCCAAACGCACACGCGTGCGCAACGTCAAGCCGGACCGACTCAAGGCAGCCCGATGCAGCAAGGAAACACTCACCCCAGGCCGATCGAAAGCCGCCCTCGGCGCTCGCGCGACCTGCTGGTCGCCCTTTCCAGCGTAGCCCTGGGTCTTGGATTCAGCGTAGCCGTCTGGCTGGCCCGGGGGGCCGAGCCCGCCCAGCAGTACCTCTCCGGCTACCTGATCGAGCTTAGCCTCAGTGTCGACAATGTCTTCGTGTTCGCCCTTGTGTTCCGCCACTTCGCAGTCGGTCCGGAGCGGCAGCGCCGCCTGCTCTTCTGGGGGATACTGGGGGCCGTCGTGCTTCGCTCCGCGTTCATCGCGGCAGGCATCGGCGCCATCACCCGGTTCGCCTGGTTGGTCCCCCTCTTCGGTGCATTCATCCTTGCGACCGGCACAAGGCTCGCCCTGTCGCGCTCCTCGCCGAGGGCCGAAAATCCGTCGGACCGGCCGCTGCTGCGCCTGGTGGCACGGCACGCTCCGCCGGCGCTGGCCGCCCTCGTTGCGCTCGAGACCGCAGACCTGCTGTTCGCGCTCGACTCGCTGCCGGCTGTGATCGCCGTCACCCACGACTTCTGGATCGCAATGACCTCAAACATCCTCGCCGTCCTCGGGCTGCGCTCGCTCTTCACGGTGGTCAGCGGCGCCCTGCAGAGGCTTCGCTACCTAAAGCCCGGCCTCGCGGCGGTGCTCGCCTTCGTCGGGTTGAAGATGGTTGTCGAGCCGTGGTACAGGGTTCCCACGAGCGCGTCCCTCGCCGTCATTGCCGCGATCCTCGTCGCTTGCGCGGGAGCCTCGCTGCGGGCCTCGCCCGGCCCGTTCGACGAGGCCACAAGGTCCCGGTAGGGGAGCCAGGACGCAGGCCTGCGGCTTGCGCCGCAGGATCGCAAATCCCCCTCGAGTCCGCGCCTTGCGCGAGCAAAAAAAACGCGACCGGGGACCAATAGGCCCTCCGGTCACGCGAAACGATACGATGCGAGGCGGCTTCAGCTGATCGCGATCTTGCGCGGCTTGGCCGACTCGGCCTTCGGAAGCGACAGCCTGAGGACGCCGTCCCTGATCTCCGCGACAATCTTGCCGGTGTCGACCGTGTTGTCGTGGGTCAGGGCCAGCTCGTATGGGGCGTCGGACGACTCGCGGTGCAGGGCCACCGCGCCCGACGGCATCGCCGTGGCGCGCTTGCCCCTGATGCACAGCTCGCTGTCCTCGTCCGTGATCTCGAGCCCCTCCTTGGAGACACCGGGAAGGAAGACCGTCAGCCCGTAGGCCGCGTCGGTCTCCTCGACCTCGAATCTCGGCCTGATTGGCGGGTGCTGATCGCTTTCGGCGCGGACGCTGGAGGCGGGGTTGATGAATGTGCTGAAGAATGACATGGTGTGTTTTCCTTTCTTTGAGCCGACGGGGCTCAGTTGATTGCGACGTTGATCTTCCTGGGCTTGGACTCCTCGGTGCGCGGGAGCGTCACCGTGAGCATTCCGTTCTCGTAGGAGGCTGAGACCTTGTCGGCCTGAACGTCATCCGGGAGGCTGATGAGCCGGCTGAACCACACGGACTCCTCGCCCTCGGTGCTCTTCGATTTGCGGGAGGCCTGGATGGAGAGTGAGCCGTTGACTATTTCGACGCTGATCGCGTCGCGCGTCGCGCCGGGCAGCTCGGCCCTGACGTACGTGTTGTCCTTGTCTTGGTAGAGATCGACCGGAAACTGCCCGCCCTGCGCCAGACCGGGGAATCCGGTGAGCGCCGTTCCGAACAGCCAGTCGAGCTGGTTTTCAAGACCCGCCTCCGCAAGGCGGCCACTGAAGGCGGCTGCCGGTGCCAGGCTGCGGGTGTCGGGATGTGTGAGTATATAGCGCATAGTGGATACCCATATGCATCCCGGGTGCCGTGTGCGGTTGATACGCAATTGGCTGGGCACGCGCATCTTGGTCCGCGCGCCCTCGCACCGTGTGTGCAGATTCTTCCCACTCTGTGCCACTCCCTGTGAAGAAATTGCACGGGAGATTTCGCAGCCTGCGTCCCGCCCCGCGCCGTGGCGCGTGTCGGCGGGCAGGCCCTCCTCCGCCGGTGCGTCGGCAGCCCCTGCGCGGCGTGAATGCTCTCGCCTCAGCGCGGCGACTTGGCTTAAGGGTCGCGGCGTGACCCTCACGCGTTTTTCGGTACCCCCGCTCCACAAAGTCACGCGGTCTCTGGCCGCGGTTGCCATGGGCCGCGAGCTGCCCGATCTCGTGATCGCGGGCGCCCGCATCCTCTCCACGTACACCGAGAGGATACACGACAACAGGGAGATTTGGGTGAAGCACGGGAGGATCGCGGCAGTCAAGCCGGCGGGCTCCTGCAGGCCGCCCAAGGGGGCCAAGGTTGCGAGGTTCGACGCCCGGGGCGGGATCATGGCGCCGGGGCTCGTCGACCCCCACATCCATATCGAAAGCTCGATGATGACGGCCTGCGCGTACGCCGAGCCGGCCCTTCTGAACGGGACGACGACCATATTCTGCGACAGCCACGAGATCGGCAATGTCTGCGACGCAAAGGGAATCGAGTGGATGCTTGAGGACGCGCGCCAAGCGCCCCTGTCGATCTTCCTGACGGTCCCGAGCACGGTGCCGGCAACCGGCCCCATGTTCGAGACGGCGGGGGGAAACCTCGTCCCGTCAAAGATCGGCCGGATCTTCGACCGGTGGCCCGAGGCGGTGGCCCTCGGCGAGAAGATGGACTTCGTGCAGGTTTCTATGGGCAACCGCAGGAGCCACGCGGTGCTCGCCCAGGCGCTGCGGCGCGGAAAGCCCGTTTCGGGCCATATTTACGGCCGTGAGTTCGTCGCGGCGGGCGCGGCCTCCGGCATCTCGGACACCCATGAGGCCATCGACCGCGAGATCGCCAATGACTTCCTGGAGTGCGGGGTGTGGGTATTCCTGCGCGGCGGCCCGCCGACGACCCCCTGGAATTCGCTGCCGCAGGCCATCAAGGCGGTCACCGAGCTCGGCGCCAACCCGAAGCGCGTGTGTGTCTGCACCGACGACAGGGATGCGGACGACCTCTTCCTCTTCGGCATGGACTGGGTGACCCGGTCCGCGGTGAAGGCCGGCATGAAGCCGGTGGCCGCGTGGAGCATGGGTTCCCTCCACGGAGCGACGCGCTTCGGCATGGACGGCGAGATCGGCGGGCTGGCTCCCGCCCGCAGGGCGGACATGGTCCTCCTCAACAACTCGCTGGAGCCCCAGTGCACCTGGTACGGCGGCGAGCTCGTGGTGCGCAACCGCAGGATCACCCCAGTGCTGGAGCGCGCTCTTTCCCGCCGCTACAGGTATCCACGCGCTGCCTACGAGACCATCCGTCTGCCGAGGCATCCCCAGCTGACGCCCGCGTTTCCCATCCGCCCGGTGACCGCCAACGTCATCCGGACTGCGGCGCCGGGGATCATCCTCTTTCATGACCGCGTCCGCCTGGCTCCGAAGAAGGGAGAGACATGGGATGACCTGCACCGGCGCCACAGCCTCTGCTTTGTCACTGTTGTCGAGCGCCATGGGCTGTCCGGGGGCGTCGCCCACGGCCTGCTCAAGAATTTCGGGCTCCGGGACGGCGCCGTTTCGAGCTCGGTCGGGCACGACGCGCACAACGTCATCATCGCCGGCCGCAACGAGCCGGACATGCGCAGGGCCCTTGCCGAGGTGAAGCGCATGAGGGGCGGCGTCTGCGTCGTGCGCCGCGGGAAGGTCGTCGCAAGGGTGGCGCTGCCTGTGGCGGGCCTGATGTCCGACAAGAGGGCTACCGTGGTCGCGGCCGAGACCACGAGGCTCAAGCGTGCCTGGAAGGCGGCCGGCTGCACCCTGCCCTACATGGGATTCAATCTGATTCCCCTGTCCGTGATCCCCGAGATCCGGATCACCGACAAGGGCCTGGTGACCGTGCCGGGGATGAAGATTCTCCCGCTGTTCACACGAGCCTAGTGCCATCCGCGGTTCAGAAAACAATCGGAATCCGGTTGGTCTTGTGGTTCGCTGCTGCGTCCCATGACCTTCAATTTTGACACACCGCCGGAGAGGCGCGGCACCGACTCCCAGAAGTGGCAGAAGTATGCGGGGCGCGACATCCTTCCCATGTGGGTGGCGGACATGGACTTCGAGGCCGCCCCGGTGATCGTCGACGCGATGCGCCGGCGCGTGGAGCACGGCATCTTCGGGTATTCGCGTCCTGTGCGCTCCACGGTGGACGCGGTCCTCGGGGCGCTGAGCGCGCGCTACCGTTGGTCGGTGGACCCCTCGTGGCTCGTGTGGCTGCCGGGCCTGGTGTGCGGGCTCAATGTCGCGGTCAATGCCTTCGCAGAGACGGGCGACGACGTCATGAGCCTGTCGCCGGTCTATCCCCCGTTCACGACGGCTCCGAGGCACAGCGGGCGCGTGCCTACGAGCGTGCCTCTCGCGCTGAGGGCCGGGCGCTGGGAAATCGACTGGACGGCCCTGGAGGCCGCGGCGACCCCGCGCACCCGCGTCCTGGTCTTCTGCCATCCCCACAATCCCATCGCCCGGGTCTGGCACCGCGATGAACTTGTCCGGATCTCGGAGTTCTGCGCCCAGCGCGACATCGTGCTCATCTCGGACGAAATCCATTGCGACCTGCTGCTCGAGCCCGGCGCCGTCCATGAACCTTTCGCAGTCGCCGCCCCGGGCTCGCCGGCGCGCACCGTGACCCTCATGGCGCCCAGCAAGACTTTCAATATTCCGGGACTCGGCACGTCCTTCGCGATCATACCGGACGCGGGCCTGCGCGCGCGGTTCGCGCGCGCGTCCGCGGGCATTGTGGCCGAGGTCAACTGCCTGGGATATACGGCGTGCGAGGCCGCCTACGCCGAGGGCGAGCCATGGAGGGACGCGCTGCTCGATTACCTCAGGGGAAACCGCGACTTCCTCCAGGACTACGTGGCGCGCGAGCTGCCCGGTGTCCGGATCGAGGCGCCGATAGAGGCAACCTATCTCGCGTGGCTCAACGTCGGGCAACTTGGGCTCGCGGAACCGGCCAAGCACTTTGAGGCGCACGGCGTGGGCCTGAGCGACGGCGTGGCCTTCGGGGCGGCTCCCGGCAGCCATGTCCGCCTGAACTTCGGCTGCCCACGGGCGACACTGGCACAGGGGCTCACCCGGATGAGGACGGCGACGCGGGCCCTATGACGGCGGTGGCGGCAGCGCAGCGCACCCTTTTGGTCCGCAACGCGGACGTCCTCGTCACGATGGACGGGTGCCGCAGGGAGATCCGCGGCGGCGGGCTCTTCGCTGAGGGTGGCAGGATTGTTGCGGTCGGCCCGACATCCGAGCTGCCGGCAGGGGCGGACAGGGTCATAGACCTCGGGGGCCACGTCGTGCTTCCAGGTCTGGTGAACACCCACCATCACATGTTCCAGAGCCTCACGCGCGCCGTGCCCGCGGCGCAGGACGCCAGCCTGTTCGGCTGGCTCGAGGCCCTCTACCCCATCTGGTCTCGGATCACCCCGGAAATGATCCGCGTCTCGACCCTGACGGCGATGGCGGAACTGCTCCTGTCCGGTTGCACCACGTCGAGCGACCACCTCTACCTGTTCCCCAACGGGTGCCGCCTCGACGACAGCCTGCAGTCCGCCTCCGAGATCGGCATGCGCTTCCACGCGACGAGGGGGGCGATGAGCGTGGGCCGCAGCCAGGGAGGCCTTCCCCCGGATAGCCTCGTCGAGCGTGAAAGCGACATCCTCTCGGACACGCAGCGCGTCGTCGAGGCCTTCAACGACCCGGCTCGCCTCTCGATGACGAGGATCGGCGTCGCGCCGTGCTCGCCGTTCTCGGTGAGCCGGGACCTCATGCGAGAGTCGGCGGTGCTTGCCCGGTCGCTCGGCGCTCGCCTCCACACCCATCTTGCGGAGAACGACAGCGATGTCGCCTATAGCCTCGAGAAGTTCGGGATGACGCCCGCACAGTACGCCCAGGAATTGGGCTGGGTCGGCCCCGACGTGTGGCACGCCCACTGCGTCAAGCTGGACGACCCTGGCATCGACCTATTCGCGCGGACCGGCACCGGCGTGGCCCACTGCCCCTGCTCGAACATGCGCCTGGGATCCGGCATCGCCCCGGTCGGCCGCATGGTCGCCAAGCGGGTGCGAGTCGGGCTCGGTGTGGACGGATCCGCTTCCAACGACGGCGCGGGGATGCTGGGCGAGGCCCGCCAGGCGATGCTGCTGCAGCGCGTGGGCCACGGACCGGGCGCGATGACTGCCCGCCAGGCCCTTGAACTTGCCACCCTCGGGGGTGCCGCGGTGCTCGGGCGCGACGACATAGGCTGCCTCGCCCCGGGCATGGCCGCCGATTTCGCGGCATTTGACATGCGTGGCTTGAGCCATGCCGGCGGACTTCATGACCCGGTTGCAGCCCTCGTGTTCTGCACGCCGGAGCGCTCGTCGTGGGTGGTCATAAACGGCCGCGTCGTCGTGGACGGGGGCCGCCTTTGCACGATCGACCTGCCGACCACCCTCGAGCGCCACAACCGCCTCTCGCGGGAACTCGTCGCCGGCTGAACGCCCGTCTCAGTGCTCCGGATTGGGGCTGTCCTGGGGTTCCGGAAGCAGCCGGTTCAGGACGAGCGCGGTCAAGCCACCAGCGGAGACGCTGGACTCAAGGAAGGTCTGCAGAAGCGGGTGCAGGGTCCTCACCCATTCGTGTTGCGAGGCTGAGCCCAGGCCCACCCCGAGCGAGAGGGCCACGATCAGACCGTCACGGTGGCTGAGTCCCCCGAGGAAGATGAGTCTGAGGCCCGACACCGAGACCAGACCGAACAGGAGGATCGCCATGCCTCCCAGCACGGGCGCCGGCATGGCGGTCACCCAGCTGGCGACTCCAGGGAACAGCCCCAGCAAGACAAGGATCGCCGCCATCCACTTTCCAATGTGGCGGCTGGCCACACCGGTGATCTGGATGACGCCGTTGTTCTGCGCATAGGTCGTGCTGGGAAAAGACCCGATCAGGCCTGAGACCAGGCAGGTGACGGCGTCAGAAATCACGCCTCCGCGCAGCCGCGACGAGTACGCGGGCCCGACGGTCTCAAGCCCGGAGAGCTGCGACGTCGCCGTCATGTCCCCCAGCGCCTCGAGAAGCGAGGCCAGGTAGATGAACGAGAAAGGGAGCACGAAGCTCCAGTTGAAGGCGAGCCCGTGCGGCAGCAAGCGGGGCAGCGTGATCCATGAGGCGTTGTCGCTCACAGGTCGGTGCAGCCATCCGAACAGCGCGCATATCACATACCCGGCCAGCACGCCCCAGAGGATGCTGGCGAGCCTCGCCTTCGTTCCCACGGACTGCGCCAGGAGGACAACGCCGATGACCGCCACGGCGACCGCAGCGCCCGCCCACACCGGCGCGGTCTCGGACACCTTGGCCACGACGCCGGGCATCGCCTCCGGAATGATGGACAGTCCGATGAGCAGCACCACGACTCCCGACACCAGGGGAGTAAACACCCGCCGCAGCTTGTTCAGGAAAGGCGCGAACAGCAGGAGCGTCGGGGCGCAGGCGAGCGACATCCCGAACATCAGCGGAAGCCCTCCCGCCGCGCCGGCGTCGATCAGGGGCTGCAGGAACGCAAAGCTGGTCCCGGCCACGCTCAGGAGTCCGGAGCCGACCGGGCCGAAGCGGGACGTCTGAAGGAACGTCCCGAGGCCCGCGGCCATGAGCGCCATGCTGACCAGGTAGGAGGTGTCCGCCGCTGGAAAGTGAAGCGCGTGAGAGAGGATCAGCGCCGGCGTGACGACGCCCACCACCATCGCCGCCACCTGCTGCAGGCTCACCAGCACCGCGGCTCCCAGCGGGAGGCGGTCCTCGGATCCGTAGAGCATGATGGAGCGCGGCCTGGCCGGCTGCATAGGGTCTTCCATGGATTGCTGCCCTAGCAGGCCGCGGACCAATTGTCGGTTGCGCGGGCGATAGGCTGGGGCATCCTGCGAAATCTGGTATGCGCATCGGAAAGATCGAGATTGAATCCAACCTTTTTTTGTCGCCCCTCGCGGGTTACACAAACTTGCCCATGCGGTTGACCCTCCGCGAGCTGGGAGGCCTGGGTTGGGCCACGACGGACCTCGTCAACGCCCGGTCGCTCATCGAGCGCAACCCGACCGCCCTCAAGCTGGTCGAGTCCTGCGAGGGCGACCGGCCCCTTTCCATACAGCTCTTTGGGAGCGTCGCCTCCGAGATGAGGGACGCCGCGGTGATGTGCGAGGACATGGG
>Ga0302319_10000854_pt1 | contig 68300 bp, 62 predicted proteins | sample Bog_T0_2_FD_203319 | JGI IMG/M metagenome (GOLD analysis project Ga0302319, IMG submission 203319) | Peat permafrost microbial communities from Stordalen Mire near Abisko, Sweden - Bog_T0_2 | ecosystem: Environmental > Terrestrial > Soil > Wetlands > Peat | place: Sweden: Abisko, Stordalen Mire...
ATGTGCGTGTTGTTGCTAAGTCAGCTCGGCGCGCCGTTGACGTCGGGCTTCTACGCGAAGTACTCCGTGCTGGCCTCGGCGATCGACGTCGGGGGAATCCCAATCGCCTTGATCGCGCTGTTGAGTGCCGCGATCGCCGCCGTTTTTTATCTTCGCTGGTCGAGCGCGCTGTACTCCGACGAGACGGTTGAAGCAACTCGCGTCGTCGTACCCACCTCGACGGGTCTCGTCATCGGGGTCGGGGTCGCGATGACGCTGGTGTTCGGCATCTGGCCCGGACCACTCATCACCCTCTGTCAGCACGCGACACTCCTGTTCAATCCGTGAGTCGTATCGCGGTGGCGACGTGCCGGGGAGTCGACACCGATCCCCACTCCGAATTTCGCGGAGCCAACGTCGATCCCGATTCGCCGTATCTTCTCGCCGCCCTCGAGGACGTATGCCTCCACGGTGAACTGTGCGTGTGGGACGATCCAAAGGTTGCGTGGGACGCGTTTGATCTGGTCGTCATTCGTTCCACCTGGGATTATTCGCCGCGACGCGAGGAGTTCCTTGACTGGGCGAAGGGCATCTCACGCCTCGCGAATCCGTTCGAGGTGCTCGAGTATTCCTCGGATAAGCACTATCTCGAAGATCTCGGGAATGCGGGACACCGCATCGTTCCCTCCTTTTTCTGCGACGTGGGAATGATGCCGATCTTTCCGAGTGGTGACTTCGTCGTCAAACCGAGCGTCGGGGCCGGGTCCATCGACGCCGCGCGCTATGGTGCGCACCAGCGTGGCGAAGCACGTGAACACGTTGAACGATTGCACGCGAGAGGTCGTGACGTCCTCATTCAACCCTACGTACCGTCGGTCGATGTCGTGGGAGAGAGGGCCCTGGTGTTCATCGACGGCGCGTTCAGTCACGCCATGACGAAGGGTGCCATGCTCAATACACCAGAATCGGAGCGCGGCGCGTTGTTTCGCATCGAACAGATGTCGGTGGCGATCGCCGAGCCCGACGCCGTGAACTTCGCCTCGAGGGTCCTGAGCGACCTCGACGTCTCGAACCTGCTCTACGCGAGAGTCGATGTCGTGGGTACCGATACGGGGTGGGCCCTGATGGAACTTGAACTGGTCGAGCCTTCGTTGTTCTTGCAGTTCTGCGAACCCGCACCCGCGCGTCTCGCCGAAGCGATCGCCAAGCGAGTCGCCTCGTAGTTCACGCAGCGAGCGCGCCGGCGTCGCGTGGTGCGTGGCGGATGAACGGTCCTTTGAAGTTCGCGCTCGTAGAGTCACCGCAATGGCGGACCTGCAATGAATCAGGGCCAGTAACGTTGCAAGCAATGGACTATTCCGATCCCTTCACTCCTCAAGAACCGCCCGAGAATCCCGACGATTGGACGGACGAGCAGTGGATTGCGTGGCTGAAGGCGACCGACTCGGGTCCCTATAAGGGTGACGAACTTCCGGTGAGCACCCTCGGCGCCAAACTCGCCCGCTCGTCATCTGGTCAAGCCCTCGGCCAAGCAATGCTCGGCCTCGCCGCGGCGATCTATGGGCCCAAGGATGACGATCAGGTCATTATCGTTGAAGGCAACTCGTCACCGGAAGACGATGAACCTTTTGCGGTCCTCCTCGACTTCGATCATCCCGAGCAGTCGTCCATTGTCTTTAGGGCCGACGAGAAGGATGACCATTCAGCGCCCTAGGGATTGGGGCGCGGCCAGTGCGAGTGGCTCTCTAGGAGATTGCCCGGCGTGAAAACTCGTGCATCACTCCTCAAAATTTCACGGGCCGAACGACGACGGTCTTGGCGAACTTGTCGTGGAGGGTCTGGTTCTTCGTATCCCAGAGCGGCCAGAGGAGATCGATCACCACGGGAATGAACAAGATGATGACCAGTAGCGCGTGTCGAGAGTTGAGCATCTTCTCATGGGCGTCGGGGTGAAGATACCTGGTGTAGTGATACAACGAACCCAGCACGTCGAGGACGCAATAGAGGGCAGTGCGCATGATGGCTTGTTGGTTCGAGATCCTCGATCGCGAGCGCTCATCGACGCAACGAATCCGAACGACTCGCATGCCGAGCGTTTGGCCGTTCGAATAGATCAACAAGAGGGTCGCGTAGAGGAACACGATGACGATGTTGATGAAGGTCGCAGCGTAGGACGTCACGCCGATAGCGCGTAGCGGGAACGTGACGACGATGCCCAAGATGATGAGGTCGATGATGTAGCCAACGGCGCGCCACAGATAGCCCGCGAGCGCCACGGTATCGCCGCGCTCACTCTCAGTGACCGTAGGCATCGGTGCGAACGTGGGCGAACCTGGCGTTGCCTTTCCGCACGTGGGACAGAACTGCTGGTCGGCCGTGTTCTCGGCGCCGCAATTGGAACAGTAGGGCATCGTCTCTCCAGCGTTACGAGGTCGTCAACGGAAAAACTAACGCAGGTTGTGCGCCGGGTTGTGACCCGAGCGCCCGAGTCGATCAGTGCGCGGCGATCCGCTCATCTTCACGTTTCGCCGCTTCAAGCACCTCATCAGGTACGACGGTGCCCGGTCGGTTCGAAGGGTCGTTCGCCAAGAAGCGTCCGAGCACGGGGATCTCGGTGATCGACTCGGCACGGAGAATCGCCACCACCACCGGTACGAAACTCTCGGCCGCTGGATAGACGAGGTAACGCGCGAGCCACGACGGGTGGTACTTCGCGTTAAAGGTCCACAACGATTCGATAGGTAACACGCCCGAGAGACGTTTGAGGGCCCAACGCTCGACGCGCGTGAAGGTGCCGTCACCTCGTTCACCGTCGAGGACTGATCGGAAGGCGGCGAAGTTGAGACTGAGACCTTGGGCGCCCGTTGCAGCGAGATGGCTGATGGTTGAGCACAGTGCGAAGTCAATGAGACCGTTGGGGTGTTCGCCAGGGTCGCGCCGCATGAGGTCGAGCGAAAAACCGTTGATGGCGGGCGATGGTACGAATTGACAGACCGCCGCCGGTTGTCCGTCAGGCCCCTGGACGATGGTGAGCAGGAGGCCCTTGTCCTTGGGGTCGAAGAGTCGCCCGAGCATCATCGAGAATCCGCGCTCACCTTCGCCTCGACGCAGCATCGAGATCAGCTCGACGATTGCCGTGACCTGGCTCGGGTCGATGTTGGAGGGGTCGACGAAGCTCACCGTGTAGCCGTGTCGTGCGAGTCGCGTGCACGCCTGGCGCAGACCCTTCATCTTGCCGCCGTCGAGGGAGAACGTGCGGCAATCAACGATCGCTTCGTCGCCGAGATAGATGAAGTGCATCCCCGCAGCGTGGTAGATCGACGTCCACTCCTCGGACGCCGCCATGACGCCAATCGTCCATCCCCGCGATTCGCCGTATTGGCGAAACGCGCTGAAGACCTCGGTGCGCTCCGCTTCGGGGCCAATGGGGTCGGGCGAGATGAGCGCGACGCCACCGTAGACGGCGTACGCGACGAGCGAATCGCGAAAGAAGAAAAATTGCTTGTCATCGCGAAGAGCGAAGTAGTCGAGTGTGCCGCGCCCGTGACGCCGGACGATCTCTCGCGCGCGCAGTTCGGCGATGCGTCGCTCGGTGCTCGTGCCGTGCTGGCTAAGTCGACGATCGACGACCGGTCGGGTGAGGAGATAGAGCAGCGACACAAAGAGCGCGACGCCGATTGTCACGAGGACCGGATCGATGAAGTCGTCAACGCTGTCGGGCAGTGTGATGTTGTAGATGCCGACCAGACGTTCGGCGCACGCGACCACGACGACCCCGAATGATGGCAAGTGATGGCGCGCCCCCGAGGCCTCGAGACCGAGGGTGGACGCAATGACCGCAACGACACCGATGAACCCAAGGCGCGGAATTGCCGTACGCGTTGAGGAGCGGTCCGTGGTTGCTTGGAAGTGCTGGCGCTCCAGTACGAGAAAGATCAGAATTGCCGCTGCGACCAGGGATGAAGGGATGGAACCACCTCGGGCGAGATGCGTCACGACGGTGAAACTCAGTGCCGCGACGCCAAGGAACCACGCGCGTCGCTGCCCACGGCGAATGCCGCGCGAGATCATGATCATCGCGATGCCCGCGACGGCGGTGATGGCGGCGGCGGACTGAGCAACGCCTAAGGGTAAGAACGAGAGCACGAAGTGTAGGCGGTGATGGAGTGGGGGCGCCGCGGTCACCGCGACACTGACGACACCGTCGAGAAACAAAAGGCCACTGGCCCAACGTCGAATCGAACGCTGGCGTCGTTGGGCGACGAGTCGTTCGGCACTGACCGGAAAGGGTGTGCCGTTGGGCCACGAACCGACCGATGACGTTGCCGTGGAGGGCGAAGGTTGGAGTGGTTGTCCAGCGACGGTGCGCTCCAGCACGGTGCCGCGACGTCGCGGGGACTGTCCGCCGAGAAGGCGAACTTGCAACGTGCTTGCGGCTTCCACTTCGACGATGCCAATACGATCGACCGACGCGAAGACCGGGGGAAGTCCAAGATGACCTCGTCGCTCGATCACGACCGTTCTTGACGGCCCAGGAGCAGCGCAGACGCCGTTGTCGAGGAAGGCCAACGCTGGTCTCGGCGCTCCGCCGACGATGGCACCGGCTCCACCTCGTTCACACACTCGCCGCGCGAACTCAATCGCGTCAACGCCGTCGACGTACGTTGCCGCGAGCGGTTCACTCAAACCCGCCGAACGCTGTGTTCGCGCGTCGTGATCGAACCTGCGGCGTACGAGGAGTCCTGCGCAGGCGACGACGAGCGCCTCGAGCGCGACGATCAAGATGATATTGACGACGAGGTTGCCCCAAAAGCTCGTCGTGTGCGGCGCGTGGAGCTTGTAGTGGCGATGCGTAAAGTGCTCGATCAATTTGGTCACGGTGTTGAAGAGGTCGAAACCCACCATGGCGAGCACGGGCAACCATGCCCATGGTCCGAGGCGGCGAAAAAGGACCCTGGAGGAAACGAAGCGCGAGAGCGACGTGGGATCTTCAAGCCGGTCCGCGTCCGAGCGATCGTCCGCATCGGCGAGCGCCACGTCGATGTCGCAACGTCCGGCACTGACGGCCAGATCGCGAACCCCGTCAGCGGTCGCGACCTGGAGAATTACGTCCTTGGCGATCTCCGCACCGAGGGCGCGCAACTGGTTCTGCGCTCGCTCGCGCCCGCTGAGCTCATGGTCGTCGCTGCCCGGCAGCACGATGAATCGGTGATTGTCCTTGGCGCAAAACGTGGCGATGGCGTCACGAAGCAGGGGCAGGGCGTCGAAGGTCGCTTCGATGAATTTGCCCAAGTGTGACGTGGGTTCGGGATGGAACATGTTGCCCGCGACGATGACAACGGCCGCGTCGTCGATGTCCTCGATCAGGTCTACCAATTCGCGAACCGGACGGCTCGTGGCGTCCGTCGTTGGCGACAATGACAGGTCGCTCACCACATAGACATGGCGTCCATAGGGGAGGGAGAGCGTCTGTCGCTCGGTCACTGGCACGGCGTCTAGTCTCGCAGACATCCCTCTGGCGTACGCCGGCACACTAAAAGCACTGATGACATCCTCTTACTCACGAGAAAATTGGCACTGGCGCGCTGACGCGGCCCCGACGGGCAATGTCGTCATCTTCGACATCGATGGCGTCCTCGCTGACGCGGCCGGGCGCCAGCACTACCTCGATTGGGGCGATTGGCGTAGTTTCTTTGACGCGTGCGGTGACGATCCCGTGATCGACGAGATCGAACGGCTACTCGAGCTACTGGATTCCTCGCTACTGATCGTCTTGCTGACCGGTCGTCCGCGTCGCGTCCAACCCCATACGGTGGCGTGGCTCGAGCGTTACGGGATTCGCTGGGACCTGTTGATCATGCGTGAGTTCGGCGACTATTCGGGGGTTGACGAATTCAAGCGCGGTGCCGTGCAAGATCTGCGTGCAAGGGGCTTTGAAATCCGCCTCGCGCTTGACGACGATCCGAAGAATCACGCGATGTACGTCAGCGAAGGCGTGCCGTGCATCTACATCCATTCGGGCTACTACCTCTAGCAGTTGTCGGCGTTGCTACCCATATGCTCGCCTCAGCATGGCACGGCACACCGAGTTGGAGAACGAAGCGTGAAGATTGCCATCGTCGGTGCGGGTGTTGCCGGTCTCACGGCCGCGTACCTGTTGAGTGAACACCACGAGGTGACCCTGTACGAACGCGAGTCACATCTCGGGGGCCACGCGCATACCGTGACGGTACCCGGCGGTGACGGCGACTACCCCGTCGACACTGGCTTTCTCGTCTACAACGACGCGACGTATCCGCGCTTCATTGAATTGCTCGACCGACTCGGCGTTGAGAGCAAGCTCAGCACGATGAGCTTCAGCTACCGCGATGTGCAGGGGGGTCTCGAGTGGAAGGGCACCAATCTCAATTCCATATTCGCCCAGCGAAGAAACATCCTTCGACCACGATTCCTGCGTATGGTGATCCAGATCCTCGCCTTCAATCGAACATTGCGCGACTTGTTGAAGACGTCGATTGATCCCGAGTTGACCCTCGCCGCGTTGCTCGCCGAGCGACGCTGGAGCCGCGAATTCCTCGAGTGGTACCTGATCCCCATGGGCGCAGCGATATGGTCCGCCGAGCCAAGTACGTTCAGCGAAATCCCGGCACGGACCTTCGCAGAATTCTTCTCTCGTCATGGTCTTTTGAACATCCGAGGCCGTCCTTCGTGGCGAACAATAGATGGTGGATCTATGTCATACGTGGAGCGAATTCGAGAACGGGTCGCCGCCCAAGGAACGCTCCGCACGTCGACGCCGGTCATCGCGCTTCGTCGTGACGAGTTGGGTGTCGTGGTCTCGAGTGCCAACGATGAGGCGCACTTCGACCACGCTATTCTCGCCTGTCACAGTGACGAGGCGCTCGCCATGTTGAGTGATCCGACCGAAGCCGAGACGAACGTCTTGGGCGCCATCACGTACCAACCCAATGATGTGACCTTGCACTGGGACGTGTCGATGATGCCCCAACACCAACGCGCGTGGGCCGCGTGGAACTACCGCCGCGCGCCTGGGGACGGGGACTTGGCGACCTTGACCTACGACGTCTCGACCCTGCAGTCGCTCAAGGCGCCGCGAACATTCCTCGTCACGCTCAACAGTCACGACGCGATTGATCCCGCGAAGGTTCTCGGTCGCTTTCGTTACGCGCATCCGGTGCTCAATCGAGCAACGGTGCACGCACAACAGCTTCGCCACACGCTCACGGGAAAGCACACGTCGTTCTGTGGCGCATATTTCGGTTACGGCTTTCACGAAGATGGTGTGCGTAGCGCGCTTGAAGTCTGTGATGCGCTGGGGGTTGGCTGGTGAGCGACTCGGCGCTCTATTGGGGGCGAGTGACGCATCATCGTTACTTGCCCCGCGAACACAAGTTCAAGTATCGCGTGATGATGTTCATGCTGTACCTCGACGAGCTCCACGACCTCGAACGTGACGTCGCTGGTCTCTTCGTCGAGGGCAACGTCACCGGTCCTAACGCGCCAGTTAAATTGCGGTATCGGTTACCGGGTCGCTACACACTGCGCCGCCGCGACTTCTTACCCGATTATCGCGGATCCCTCGACGAAGCGGCGCGAGCGATGTATCGCAGTGAAGTTGGCACTGAGGCGCCCGGACGCATCGCGGTCATGGCGAATCTCTCGTCACTCGGTTGGAATTTTAATCCCATCACGCTCTATTTCTTTTACGACGGCGACACCGTTGACCGAGCCATCGCCGAAGTCACCAATACGCCCTGGGGAGAGCGTCACCTCTACGTACTGGGCGCACCGGGGCCGATTGTCTTCGAAAAGGCCCACCACGTGTCGCCCTTCCTCGAAATGGAAGGGCTGTATCGACTGTCCTACACGGAGCCCGCTGAGCGGTTTTCTCTCTCGATGACCTTGTTCGACCACTGCGCGTCGACACGCGACCACATCGGTGCTCGCCGCTTTTCCGCGACGATGTCCTTTTCGCGCGAACCTCTTACCAGTAAGGAAGTACGCCGCGCGAGTCGCCGTTATCCGGACATGGCGTTTCGCGTTTCGTTTCGAATCTACGTACAAGCGGCGCGACTCTTCGCGAAAGGTATCAAGTACGTCCCACGCCCCAGCACACAAGAGAAGGGTTCGGACCATGTCAGCCGGCTTTAGTGACACGATCGCGCCAGGAGATTTCTTGGCGCCTCGCCGCCAATATTTCGCTCGGCTCGCGCGTCGAATCTTCATTCGTATTGTCAGCGCGCCGAAACTTCGAAGCATTGGCACCCTGCACCTCACCGAGACCTACTCAGGAGCGACCGTCACTCGAAGCATTGGCGAAGGTGCGCTAGTTGCCCATTTAACGGTGAATGACCGGGGTGCGTACGCAGCAATCGTCTTTGGGGGCTCGCGTGGTATGGGTCGCAGCTACGTGAATGGTCTGTGGGAGACCGACGACCTGACGGCGCTGGTTCGTTATCTCTTTCGCGCCTCGAACCCACTTCGCCACCGGCAAGATCGCCGGGCGCGCCGACTTCGTGCCCTCTACGGATTCGCGCCCGTGCAGTGGCGACTCGTGACGACGGCACTCTTTCGATACCGAGACAGCAAGCGAGCGGACAGAAAGAACATCCATGCGCACTACGACCTCTCGAACGAATTCTTCGAATTGATGCTCGACGAGACGCTCGCGTACTCGTGTGCGGTCTTCAAGGACGAATCGACCTCGCTCTATGACGCCCAGGTGGAGAAATTCGATCGACTGTGTCAGAAACTCGGGCTCGACTCGAGCGACCACGTCATCGAGATCGGCACGGGCTGGGGTGGGTTCGCGTTGCACGCGGCGAAGCATTACGGCGCCAAAGTCACGACCACCACGATTTCGGAGAATCAACGTCTGGTGGCGCAGCGACGCGTCGAGGAGGAGGGACTCGGTCATCTCGTGACCGTGCTCGGCGAACATTATCGCGACCTCACGGGAACCTACGATGCTTTGGTGTCGGTCGAGATGATCGAAGCCGTGCACTGGCGTCACTACAAGGACTTCTTCTCCAAGTGCTCTTCCTTGTTAAACGATAAAGGTCGCATGGCGCTCCAAGCGATCACCATCTCGGACCAGAGCTTCGATCGCGCCAAGCTTCGCGACGACTTCATCCGCGATTTGATTTTTCCGGGAGGCTGTCTACCGAGCGTGGCGGCGATCATGGACTCTATTGCCAGCCACACCGATCTACAGCTCACCGATCTCGATGACATTGGGCTGCACTACGCCAGGACGCTTCGCTACTGGGGAAAGAACGTCGATGCACGCTACGACCAGATCCGTCAACTCGGATTTGACGACCGCTTCAAGCGTCTCTGGGATATGTATCTGCAATACTGCGAAGCGGCCTTCCTCGAGCGCCACATCTCCGACGTGCAATTGATCTTCCATAAGCCGGGCACCTTGATGAACCTCGGGTACCGCGTCGGTTAAGCGAGGATCGAGCGAACTTCGTTCGCGGCGCGACGTCCCGACCCGATGCTCGCGGGAACGCCCACGCCGTCATAGGTCATTCCGCACAGCGCGACGCGAATCGTGTTCGCCGCATCTTTGGCGTCGCGCACGAGCGACTCGTGACCAAGTCGGTACTGCGGTAAGGATGATGGCCAGCGTTGCACCCGCGCCTCGAGAGGCGCTGCGCACCGTCCGAGTATGAAGCGAAGCTCGTCCTCGACACGCGCTCGCAGTTCGTCGTCGTTCATCGCGCTGGCGCGCTCGTCGTCGATTCGCCCGACGTGCGCGCGCAGCAACGTGTTGGTGTCACTCGCGAGGTGTTGCCATTTTCGATCAAGGAAGGTGATCGCCGTGATCATGAGCGAGCCTTCGCCCGACCAAGGCGTCGCTAGCGGCACGAGTACCCCGGTACCGCTCTCTGGAAGCGCAATGGCATCGCGCGCGAACGCGAAGGTGACCATTGCGGCGCTCGCGCACGTGATGCTCGAGAGCGCGTCGAGAGCGGGGGAGAAGCGACCGAGCAGGCGCGCCGCGTTCGCGGCGGGAGCCGCCATGATCAAGGCGTTGGCGGGTGTGGTTGTCGTTTCGGTGTCGACTTCCCACGGATAGGTGCTCGCCGGTGTGCGTCGAAGTGCGCTGACGGGTACGCCGGTTCGAATCACGACGCCGCGCTCCTGGAGACGTCGCGCGAGCGTGCGAGGGATCGATCCGACTCCCTCGAGCAACGTATAGAACGCGGGGCCACTCGCCACGCGTTGTGCCGAAGGACCGGGATTCACTGGTCCAACCGAACGCATTGCCTTCATGAGCGAGCCGCCTTTTCGCGCCGCATCCACGAGGGCGGGGAACACCGACGTCGCGGACAATTCGTCGATACGTCCGGCCTGAATGCCACCAATCATTGGTTCGACGAAGAGTGAAGCGATGTCGTCGCCAAGTTTTCGACGGACGATTACGCCGATTGTCTCGTCGTCACCAAGCTGAAGTCGTCGCGGTGCAAATTGATCACGGCGTAGTGCCCACTTCGCGGCCCAGGGAATCCCCTTCAGTGACGAGAGTGATGCCGCACTCGTGGGCACGCCCAGCACGAGGCCGCTCGGTAGCTCGCGTAGTGCGCCCGCGAGAAAGATCGACGCACCGCTCGTCGCGATTGCTTCGAGCTGATTGTCGAGACCTAGCTCGCGAACGAGGGCGACCGCTTCAGGTCGTCGCGCGAGGAAACCGTCAGCGCCAAGATCGATCGTGTGTTGATCGAACGTGGACGTCACTAAGGCACCCCCGACCCGAGAAGAACTCTCGATGATCTCGACGCGCGGCGTCGACTCGTCGGGGCCGGCCGCGGCACCAGTGAGCTCCCAGGCGGCACTCAGCCCCGCGATGCCCGCGCCGACGATGACGACCGACGACCCGGGCACCTAGTTCGCCACGGCGAGTACGACGTTGGCGAGGATCGCCACGAACTCGTCGTCGTCGTTGAGCGACTTCGTGCGAACAAGGTTCAGCCCAACTTCGTGAGCAACGCCCTGCGCCTCGATATCAATGTCGAAGAGGACTTCGAGGTGGTCGGCGACGAAGCCAATCGGACACGACACAATGTCGGTCACACCGGCGACGCTCTTGTCCCGCAGCACCTGGAGGATATCGGGTCCGATCCAGGGATCAGGCGTGCGGCCCGCTGATTGCCACGCAATGTCGAAGGCGTCGACACCAGCGATGTCGGCGGCGCGTTCGGCACTTTCTCGCAACTGATCAGGGTAGGTGTCGCCTTCTAAGAGAATGCGTTCGGGCAGCGAGTGCGCCGAGAAGAGTACTTGCGTCGTCGCGCGGCGCTCCAGGGGAATCTCGTCTAAGGCATCGTTCACTCGTCGCGCGATGAGTTCCAAGAAACCTGGTGCCTCGTACCACGCACCGATCTCGATGAACTCGACGTCAGGTCCGAGCGCCTCGCGCGCGCGCGACATGTACTGGTCGGTCGACATCGACGACGAGTGCGGGGCGAGGACGAGTCCAATGACGAGATTGAAACCGTCGCTGCGAAAACTCTCCGCGATTTCTTCGAGAAGCGGGGGCTCGTACTTGGAACCGAAACGTACGTCGTAGGCACTGGGCGCCAAGGACTCGAGTGCTGCAGCGATGCCCGCGACCTGGTCGGCCGTTCGTTGGGCGAGTGGTGACGTGCCACCAATGGCGTTGTAGCGGCGCACGAGATCAGCGAGCAATTCAGGCGTGGGTGCGCGTCCGTGGCGGATGCGCGTGTAGTACGCCTCGACGTCATCGGGTGTGCTCGGCGTGCCGTAGGCCATAACGAGGACGCCGGTCTTCACTGCACACCGACCCTTCCCTCTTCGTGCACCACCCGGACGATCGCTTCAAGGACTGCTGGATCGGTGTCGGGTAAGACGCCATGGCCGAGATTAAAGATATGGCCCGCGTCGGTGCCGGCGCGGACGAGAACCTCGCGTGCCGCTTCGACGCCGAGTTTCTCACCGCTCAGACAGCGCGCGGGATCGAGATTGCCTTGGACGGGCTTCGGGCCAACACGTCGACGACCCTGGTCCAAGTCGACGTGCCAGTCGATGCCCACCACCGTGCTTCCGGCGGTCGCCATCAGGTCTAAGAGCTCACCAGTGCCTACGCCGAACAATATCGTCGGTACGCCGAGATCGATGAGACCGTCGATGACCGCGCACGTCGCCGGAAGGGCGAAACGTTGGTACTCGTCTCTCGTCAGAGAACCCGCCCAGGAATCGAAGATCTGAAGGGCGCGAGCACCGTGGTCCACTTGGAATCGTAAGAACGAGATGGTGATGTCGACGAGTCGTTCTAAGAGTTGTTGGAACAACGTGGGGTCTTGATGCATGAGTCCCTTGATGATGGCGAAGTCGCGCGTCGGTGAGCCTTCGACGAGGTAACTCGCCACGGTGAACGGCGCACCTGCGAAACCAATGAGCGGTGTATTCGATTCTTCAAGTTCCTTCACGACTAAGTCGACTGTTTGGGTCACGTGCGCGACGTCGAGGGCGGTGAGGTCGCGCAACCGAGCCAAATCGTTGGTGCCTCGAAAAGGTTCAGCGATAACTGGACCGCGACCGGGCACCACGTCGACGCCGAAATCAATCGCGTGGTAGGGAACGACGATGTCGGAAAACAGGATGGCCGCATCGACGCCGTAGCGACGCACCGGTTGCATGGTGACCTCGCTCGCGATGACGGGATCGGCGATTGCGTCGAGTATGGAGCCGGTGCCGCGCAGAGCCCGGTATTCGGGAAGGGACCTTCCCGCCTGGCGCATGAACCAGACGGGCACGTGCTCGACACTTTGGCCCCGACATGCCCTCAGAAAGACTGGGTTGTTCACAACTCTCCTCGCGATTCACACAAATCTAGGTCAATCGAAATTTCTGTTCTGCGGCGTGCGTCACCTTAAAGGTTTCGTACCACGAAGCCCCCGTTCACGAAAGGACCGCATCGACGGTACCGAGTTGGTGCATCAAAACCGGACACGGTGTGCAGCCGATTAGACTTGTCAGACTCCAATTCGGGGCGAGGATGAGGTGGAAATGGCACACGAGCGAGAGGTCGCTGAAGAGCAAGCGTTTCTCAACCGTGCACTCGACGCGCTCGATCACATGCGCGACGAAGCGCGCTCGCTTCGTGACAGCGCGGCTGTTGCCAACATGCGAGGCGCCGGCGATCTCGTCGAACGAGACGTCGTCATGGGCACCGCCCTGCACCGTCTTGACCAACTCGCCATTGGTGACCAACCGTTGTTCTTTGGCCGAATCGATTATCTACCCGACGAGTCTGGAACCTCGGATGTTTACCACGTTGGTCGCCTGGCCGTGTCGGACGAGGAACTGAATGCTCTCGTTGTTGACTGGCGCGCTCCCGTCGCCGAAGCGTTTTATCGCGCGACGGGCGTTGAATCACTCGGTCTTTCACGACGCCGACACGTCGCGATTCGTGGTCACGGTGTCACTGGAGTCGAAGATGAATACTTTGCCGACGAAGACGGCGAGTTGATCCTGCCAGAGGACGAACGTCGCAGCGCGACGGCGGAAGGTCTCGTCGATGGTGGTCTTGCCCTAGGCGGACCCGGCGCCTTGCTCGCCGCCTTGGGCCGTGCAAGGACGGGCCGGATGGGCGACATCGTGGCGACCATCCAAGGTGAACAGGACCAAATAATTCGCAGTCCCCTCGCGGGAATCCTTCTCGTCCAAGGTGGCCCAGGCACCGGCAAGACGGCCGTTGCGCTGCACCGAGCGGCGTACTTGCTCTTCACCTATCGCTCGACATTGGAACGTCAGGGCGTGCTCGTGGTAGGCCCCAATCCTTTGTTCTTGAACTACATCGAAAACGTGCTTCCCTCGCTGGGCGAGTCGGGTGTCACACTGTCGACCATCTCCGGTCTCGTGACGAATGTGGAGATTCGAGGGCACGAATCGGAGGACGTCGACCAATTGAAGGGCGACCTGCGCATGGCGACACTTATCGCGCGGGCTCTTCGAACCCGCCAGCGTCCTTTGCGCACCGATGTGCAGATTCCCATTGGTCGTGCCGTTGTCAATCTGCGGGCTCGTTATACCCAAGAAGCGGTTGAGCGAGCACGACGCCGGCCCGGCAATCACAACCAGCGTCGTTCCGCGGTGGGTCGAGAGATCGCGAATCGACTTGCTCAGGAATACCACCAGCGTTTCGTGCGCGAAGGTACTGACGAGACAAGTGGTGTCGGCGAACTCGCTGACCTCATTCGATCAACGCCTCAGTTCAAGGAAGCGTTGCAGCGAATCTGGCCGCGCCTGAGTGGACAGGACCTACTCCATGACCTCTTCGGCGCGCCCGCTCTGCTGCGCGCCGCTGGCAAAGACCTCTTTAGCGACGCCGAATTGGAGCTTCTGGGGCGCAAGCGCTCCGAGTCGCTCGAGGAGATCGAATGGACCAAGGCGGACGCTGCACTGATTGACGAGGCGCGCGTATTGCTGGGACCGAGGAAACGCCCGCGCCCCCCAATCAAGGTCACCGAAAACGACATTCTCAATGGCATCGACCTCGATGCCTACGCGGGTGACGTGCGCGCCGCGGCGATGCGCGAGGCGCAACGCAACGCACCCGCGCAGTCCGTTGAACTCGATGAAGCAGAGTTCGTGACCTACGGGCACATCGTCGTCGATGAGGCGCAGGACTTGTCGCCAATGGAACTTCGAGTCCTCAAGCGCCGCGACCTGACGGGATCGATGACTATCGTCGGTGACATGGGCCAGGCGACCACGGCGTCGAGCTCGGCGTCGTGGAACTCGGTCCTTGAAGTGCTCGATCCGCGTAACGCACCCACGCGCGTCGACCTCACGGTCAGCTACCGCACACCCGAAGAGGTGCTTGATTTTGCTGCTCCGACATTGCTCGCAGCAACGCCAGGTCTTGAGCCTCCACGACCGGTGCGTCGCGCGGGGTTCGTGCCAATCGTCGAGGTCGTCGCGCCCGAGTTGTTCGCGACGACGCTCGTAGACGCCACGAGACGAGAGGTCGAAGCGGTCGCACCCGGAAGGGTCGCCCTCATCGTGACCGCCCGAAGGGTTGGAGAGATCGTCGAACTTCTAAAGGAACAAGGTATCGACGCGATCGATCCGCGCGATCAAGACTCCAAAGGTCTCGGCGCCGATCTGGTTGTCTTGAGCGCTGAGGGCGCCAATGGACTCGAGTTCGACGCGACTATCGTCGTCGAGCCGAGCCAGATCGTGAGTCGAGGTTCTGGGGACCCGAATCAGGCGAGCCCCCGGGGGCTTCGAACCTTGTACGTCGCGATGACGCGCCCTACCCGGCGCCTCGCCATCGTCGCCAGCGGGGAATTACCAGCCACCCTTCTGTAAAGGCTCTCAGGGCCTGGTCGCATCGGGTGCGTGAAATCCGCTAGAAAGGTAGTCGTGAGTCAGGCGATTCCCCTCAATAGCCTGGCGAAGCAAGAGAAGATCGTCCACGATCGTCCTCCGATGCTGGCCATCGGCGTGATGATTTGGCTCGGTAGCGAGCTGATGTTCTTCTCGGGACTCTTCGCCGCGTTGTTTACCATCCGAGCACACTTGGCCGCGTGGCCTCCCAAGGGCACTCACTTGGACGTGCTGCAGTCGGGCATCTTCACCATCATCCTGGTCGCCTCGTCGTTCACCATGCAGTGGGCGGTGTGGTTGGTCGAACATCGACGACGTGTGGAAGCACGTCGCTGGGTCATCATCACGATGATCATGGGCGCTCTCTTCGTGGGGAATCAGGCCTACGAATGGACACACTTGACGACGCGCTGGTACACGAACTCCTACGGGTCGGTGTTCTTCATCACGACCGGCATCCATGGTCTTCACGTGTTCCTCGGTCTCGTCGCCATGGCCTTTTTGTTGTTTCGCATGCGCGGCCGCGAAGGTGACCCGGGCGAACTCTCGACGTTCCAGGGTGTCAGTTACTACTGGCACTTCGTTGACGTCGTGTGGATTGGTCTGTACTCGTCCCTCTTCTTGCTGAAGTAGTAGAAGTGACGTCCACGTACCTCAAGCGCGCCGCCATTTTCTCCTTCGTAGCACTCATGGGCATGGGCCCTTTGGTGCTCTTCACCAACAACGTCGGTGCCTCGTCATCGCACGCGGGCTATCAAACGACGCGCAAGAACTCCGGCACGCCTAATTCCACCTACGTCAAGATCGACTCCAAGACCGGTGTGGTGATTGCCTACGGTGATAGCGCCATCACCTACAACGCTCCTTCGGCGTCGCTTGACACCCTCGGTCAAGCTCTTTTCTTGGAGAACTGCGCATCGTGCCACGGCACCGAAGCCAACGGCGTCCCCGCGAACGGCACCTCGGGTTCCTTCCCGGACCTCGTGGGTCTCGGACCCGCGACGATCGACTTCTGGATCGACTCGGGTCGCATGCCCGCCGCCGATGTGCGCGCGGTGCAGGCAATTCGTCACCAGGCCCGACTGAACAAGAACCAAGCGCTGGCGATTGCCGCGTGGGTGAATTCCCTTGACCCCAGCTATCCCGCGATTCCGACACCTCATCTCAAGGATGCGAACGTGTCGGACGGTGCGGCGTTGTTCGCCCTCAACTGCGCCGCGTGTCACACGATTGAAGGTGACGGCGACGCACTCGCGAGCGACACCTTTGCGCCGTCCCTTCGTGACATCCCCGCATTCGAAGTCGTTGAAGCGATTCGCACGGGTCCTGCCAACATGCCGCGCTTCACCGGCAACTTGAGCGACAACCAGGTTCGCGACATTGTCGCGTACGTGACGACGGAGATCCAGCACCCGGAGAACCCGGGAGGGTTTGGCCTCGGCGGTCTTGGACCAGTCGCCGAAGGATTCGTCGGTTTGTTGATCGGCGTGGGTATCTTGATCCTCATCGCCTATTGGGTAGGAGAGCGCCAGTGAGCGACCACGACGAACTTCGAACGCCCGTGTCCTTGCAGGGGCTCAAAGCGGACGACCCGCATCTGCAGCCTCTCGCGAAGAACCCTGACCTCGTCGAGCGCGTCATCGCGGTGACGTTGTTTTTGGGTGTCGTCTTGGTGGCGGCCTTTGGCGCGTGCTACTGGGTGAACGCGAAACCGTGGACCCTCGGTGCGACGATGGGCGGTGGTCTCTTCTTCCTCGGCGTCGGTCTCATCGCGTGGGGGAAGTATCTCATGCCGCGTGGACCATTTGTTGAAGAGCGCCACGAATTGGCGACGTCCGAAGAGGACCGTAACGCCATGGCAGCTGCCATCGTCGAGCGTGGCGGCGGCATGGTGCAGCGTCGCAAGTTGCTCGGTGGTCTGCTCGGCGGTGGACTCGGGATCTTTGGGATTGTCGCCATCTTTCCTCTGCTGCGAAGTCTCGGACCGTTGCCCAAGGGCACGCTGTTCTCAACTGACTGGAAGAAGGGCACGTATCTGGTCGACATCACAGGGCGTCGCATCTCGGTCGGGGAGATGGCGGTTGGATCAATCGTGACGGTCTATCCGGAAGGACAACAGAACACCGATCGTGGTCAAGCGGTGGATCAAACTGTATTGATTCGAGTTTCGAATGAAAACTTCACCACACAAAAGGGTCGCGAAACCTGGGCTCCTTCGGGCTACGTCGCCTATTCGAAGTTGTGCACGCACTTGGGTTGTCCGGTAGGACTGTACGAGCAAGAACTACAGTTGCTCGTCTGTCCGTGTCACCAATCGATGTTCAATGTCACCAATGGTGCGATTCCTCAGTTCGGTCCCGCGCCTCGTCCGCTGCCGCAGTTGCCGCTCTACATCGACTCGGCGGGATATCTTCGTTCGCAAAAGGGCTTTGACCAACCCGTTGGTCCCGGATTCTGGGAGCGCTCATGAGTAGCGACGTCATCAACACGAAGCGTTCAAAGAAGCAAGCGGCGGGTCCCTACGGACGCGTTGGAAAGGCCATTAACGAACTTGACGAGCGTCTCGGTGTTGCCAAGGGTGGTCGCACTTTCATGGACAAGATCTTCCCTGACCACTGGTCGTTCATGTTGGGTGAGATCGCGCTGTACTCATTCGTCATCTTGCTCGCGACCGGCATCTTTTTGACGCTGTACTACATTCCGAGCACTGCGCTCGTGACGTATCACGGCAGTTACCTTCCCCTCGACGGCCAACGGGTCACCCAAGCGTTCGCGTCCACCGTCAACCTCTCTTTCGCGGTGCGCGCGGGTCTCTTGATGCGTCAGATGCACCACTGGGCCTGCGACATTTTCGTGGGCTCGATCGTCGTACACATGGCACGCGTCTTCTTCACCGGCGCGTTCCGCAAGCCGCGCGAACTGAACTGGACGATCGGGACGACGCTCTTGATCCTCGCGATCGCGAACGGTTTCCTCGGGTACTCGTTGCCCGACGACCTCGTCTCGGGAACGGGTATCCGCATTGCGTACTCGATCATCTTGTCAATTCCGTTGGTCGGTAGTTACCTCGCGTTCTGGGTCTTCGGTGGGAACTTCCCCGGCACCGCGGTCATCCCCAGATTCTTTATCCTGCACGTTCTGATCATTCCGCTCATCATCATTGGCTTAGTGGGCGCGCACCTGTTCTTATTGGTCCGCCAGAAGCACACGCAATTCCCGGGCAAGGGCAGAACCGAGAAAAACGTCGTCGGTACACCCATGTTCCCGGTGTTCATGGCGAAGACGACCGGCTTCTTGTTCGTGGTCTCGGGCGTCACCGCTCTTCTTGGGGCGTTCGCGCAGATCAACCCGATCTGGCAGTTCGGCCCCTATACGGCGTCACGGATTTCCTACGCGGTGCAACCCGACTGGTACATGGGATTCCTGGACGGCGCGCTGCGTATTTGGCCGTCGTGGTCCTTCCATAGTTTCGGTTACACCATTCCTTTCGAGGTCTTCATCCCGGCGGTCGTCTTGCCGGGGCTCCTCTTTAACATCGCCTACGTCTGGCCGGCCCTCGAACGGAAGTTCACGAACGACCATGCGTTGCATAATCTGCTCGATCGGCCGAGTGACCGTCCCAAGCGCACGGCGGCGGGCGTGGCGGTGCTGACGTTGCTCGGCATGCTCTTCATCGCGAGTTCCACCGACGTCATTGCGAACTTCTTCCGACTTCCGCTGAACGAAGTGCTGTGGGCGATGAGGATCTTGTGCATCGTCTCGCCGTTCATTGCCTACCCCGTCACGTACTTGATCTGTAAGGAAGTGCAAGCCGTGAAGGGCGGAGGCAAGCGCAAGACCGCCAACATCGTCACTCGCACCACGGAAGGCGAATACGTGGCGACGCCCGCACCGAAGTACATCGACGACGAGCACCAAGAACTCGACGCCACGCCCGTGCCGATCTACATCGTTGAGACCCCCGAAGAGACAGGCACGGGCGGCGTTCGAACCGCTCCTCGTTAAGCCACTCTGTGACGAGCGGATTACGGGAATTCTTCGTTAAGCAACGTCGAGTGTTTCGTGGGCTGTGGGAGAAGCGTGCTGCGCTGAAGCCACTTGTAATGCGCAACGCACGATGGATGCGCGACCACGCCGTACCCCCTCTTCGCGCGCTCTGGTCGAAGCGAGGCGCTGTGATGCGACTCGTGTCCAGAGCGTGGCACTGGCTGCGCGCCAATTCGTTGACGGCTCTCCGACGATGGCGCTCGAAGAGCGATACGTCGCGCGAGGACGTCGAGCGAAAGTCGACGCTGTTCAATGGTCCAAAGCGTCGACGTGACTCCTCGTTAATAAACTCGTGGCGAATCGTCGGTGCCGCGTTGGTGCTGTTGGGCCTTGTTGGTATTGGAGTGGGCGTGGGTATCTCGTCGACGCCGACCACCACGACGACCACCACGACGACGACTGTCCCCTTGTCGAAACCACAAGCGGGGTGGGTGGTCGCGACGTCGTCCGCACGCGGCGTCATGGTCGACTACACCAACATCAGCGAAGGTGGCGCGACTTTTCGCGTTCTTCGCCTTCGGGCTCGAACGACGCTGCTGCGCTGGCACGACGGGTACGAGGACCCACCAAGTAACGCGGGCGAGGTGCCTGTCGATGCGGGTCCCTCCATTGACTGGTCGAACGAAGGCGTCGCCGGCGTGGTCGCCGTCTTTAACGGCGGCTTCAAGAAATCGGCGGGTGCGGGAGGCGCCGTGGTTGACGGCGTCACGCTCGAACCACTGGTCGATGGCGACATGACGATTGCGATCAATGCCGCAGGGCACTGGAGTATGGGCGTTTGGGGTTCGGCGGGATTCCCCGTGAAGGGTTTTGGTGCAATCGCGTATCGACAGAACCTCGGCGCACTGATCTTGCGCGGACAACTGACCCCGGCGACCAATCCTGCCGACTGGGATCAGTGGGGCTCGCCCCTCAACAATGATCCGCTCACCTCACGCTCCGGGCTCGGCGTCGATGCGAAGGGCAACTTGTTGTACGCCGCCGCAATTGGCCACGTTGACGTTCAGCAACTGGCGTTGGCTTTGCAGAAGGTGGGCGCCGTGACGGCGATGCAGTTAGACATCAATCCATTTTGGCCAATCGTGGGCGCGTCGTTGACGCCGCTGCATTCGCCTGGAGCGTTCCCGGTCCAGTTGGCGTACTCGGCGCACAATCCTACGATCTACAACACCGGTTGGGAACGAGATTTCTTCGTCGCCCTGGCCGAACCCGGACCGTGGGCGTGTTTCTGGAGTAGTCCAGGGCTGACGACGGGCGCTGACGTCGCGCAGCCCCAGGTGCTACACCTCGCGGGCACACACTGTCGCACGTTGACACGTCACGCAAGGAAGAATCAGAAGCATACGACGAGTTGAAACAGTGCGGAAACGCGCCCACGGTCCAGGAGGAGGCTCGGCTCCTAAGGTATTTGTATGTCCACCCCCATTGCCCCCCCAGAATTAGCGACGACCCTCGGTGCGCTGCGTGAGTCGTCCTACGTCGACCGTTCGGTTCGCGCGGAGATTCGCGCCAACCTCGAGCAGCGGCTCAGCGAAGGCCGACCCCTCAGCTCCGCCGTGCTCGGCTACGAAGATTCCGTCTTACCTCAGCTGGAAACCGCCCTGCTCGCGGGCCACGACATCATCTTGTTGGGGGAGCGAGGTCAAGCGAAGACTCGCATGATTCGCTCACTCGTTGAATTGTTGGACGAGTGGCTCCCGATTGTCGAGGACTCCGAAGTTCGTGACAACCCCTTCGCCCCCATCTCTGCGTTTGCCATCGAACTCGTGAGCGAGAAGGGCGACGATACGCCAATCTCCTGGGTGCATCGATCGCGACGTTTCGCCGAGAAGCTCGCGTCGCCCGACACCTCCATGGCGGACCTCATTGGCGAGGTCGACCCCATCAAGGTAGCGGGTGGATTGTTCCTCGACGACCCTCGAGCGCTGTCCTATGGACTCGTGCCCAAATCGAATCGTGGCATCTTCGCCATGAACGAGTTGCCGGACCTTTCTGAGCGTATCCAAGTCGGCTTGCTCAACGTCCTCGAGGAGCGCGACGTGCAGATACGCGGTCATCTCGTGCGTCTCGACCTTGACGTCTTGGTGGTGGCGACGGCGAACCCCGAGGACTACACCAACCGAGGACGTCTCATCACGCCGCTGAAGGACCGCTTCGGCTCACAGATTCGCACGCACTATCCCTACGAGATCTCCACCGAGATCGAGATAATCCACCAAGAGGCGATGCTCCCCACGGCGCCCGTGCCCATCGTGGTGCCGTGGTTCATCGACGACATCGTCGCCCGAGTGAGTCACGTCGCGCGCAAGAGTCACGTCATCTCACAGAGTTCGGGCGTGTCGGTGCGACTGTCTATCGCCAATTACGAAACCGTCGTCGCGAGCGCGCTTCGTCGGACCTTGCGCACGCACGATACGAACGTCGTGCCGCGTGTTAGCGACCTTTCGGCGATGGTCCAATCAACCCAAGGCAAGATTGAGTTCGACACGATGGACGACAACGACTCGGATCAGGTGATCGCGGCGCTCGTGTCACTCGCGGTGCGCCAGTGCTTCAACGAATACGTGTTGCTCGAAGAGGCGCCCGAGATCGTCGAGGCCTTCAGTTCCGAGGCGCTCGTGCACACGGGCGACGACCTACCCGACAAGGATTACTTGAGCGTGCTCGCGGCGATGCCCGCGCTCGACGGGCCGGTACGACGCGTCGCTGGACCGAGTGCGACCGACGGCGAACTCGCCGCAGCGACCGAGTTCATCCTCGAAGGCTTGTATCTGACGAAGCGATTGGCGAAGGACGCGTCCGGAGCTCGCGCTCTCTATCGTTCGAGGAATCGCTAGTGCCCATTCGTTATGGCTTTCGTCGTTTCGCGGACGGCGACGGCTTCGACGATGTCGATATCGACGAGATGCTGCGTCTCTTGGGAGATGACCTCATGGAAACCGGCGACCTCGAAGAAGCAATGGATCGACTCTTGCGCGAGGGATTCAACGATGCCGATGGCGAACGCGTCGAGGGCCTACGTGACTTGCTCGACCGTACGAGAGCGAAGCGTCGCGAGCTCGAGCAACAGGCAGACCCCGACGGCGAGATGCAGCGCTACCGAGAATGGCTGGACGACATCGAGGGTATCGAGGCGAACGAACTCGACGAGTTGTTGTCCGATGCCGAAGCCTCCGATGACGAACGGCGCAAGGAAGTGACGCGCGACCTCGTCGAACAACGACGAATGCAACACGACCTCATGAGCGACAAATTGGGCGAACGACTCGCGAGTTATCAGAGTTATGAGTTCGTCTCGTCAGCCGCTCGCGAGGAGTTCGAGCAATTGATGGCCGAACTCCAACAAGACGTCCTCGACACGTACTTCGAACAGAGCAAGGAGTTCATGGGTTCACCCGACCCGGAAGAACTCGCCCGTATGCGCGACATGATGGATGCTCTCTCGACGATGATTGAACAAGATCGGCGTGGCGACGACCTGGATCCGTCCTTCGATGATTTCATGGAGAAATTTGGTGATTTCTTCCCCGGCGCCGAGAACCTCGACGACGTCATTCGCGCCATGGCGGAACGTGCGGCGGCCGCCGAAGCGATGTTCAATTCGCTGTCTTCTGAACAACAGGGCGAATTGCGCTCATTGTTCGCCCAGATGATGGAGAACATGGACCTCAATTTCTCCATGAACCGCCTGGTGTCCAATCTTCGCCAAGCCACGCCCGACATCGACTGGAATCGGGCCCACCGCATGCGCGGCCAAGGTGGCTCGCGCTTTGCTGACGCCACCTCGGTCGCCGAACAATTGGGTGAACTTCGCAACCTGGAGGAATTCCTCGGCAAGGCGAACGCCGCACAGGGACTACCCGAGGTTGACATCGAATCGGTGCGTCGCAATCTGGGACCCGATGCGGCGAAGCACGTCCAACGGCTGCAAAAGGCGCTCCAGGGTCTGAAGGACCGCGGTTTCGTCGACCGCGACGGCGGTCGATTGAAACTGAGCCCCAAGGGTATTCGCCAGATCGCCCAGCAAGCGTTGAAGGACTTGTTCACGCAGTTGAACGATTCACCAACGCTCGGGGCGCATCGTGAAGCGACGATTTCTCGAGGGGGCGATCGCGAGGAGACCTCCAAACCTTGGGAGCCCGGCGAGCCCTTCGCCCTGCATCTACCCAAGACACTGCGTAATGCGGTCCTTCGCCAAGGACCCGGCACTCCGGTGCGCTTGCACCCCGAGGACTTCGAGGTTGAAGAGTATGAATCGACGCGCCGCTCCGCAACGGTCTTTGCCATTGACCTGTCCTTGTCGATGGCGATGCGAGGCAACCTCGTGCCCGCGAAGAAAATGGTGCTCGCGCTCACCCAATTGATTCGCTCCAAGTTCCCCCGCGACTTCGTCGCCGTGGTTGGATTTGGCGAGATGGCTCAGGAATTGAAGATCGAGGACATCCCGGCCCTCACCATCGATTACGCCTACGGCACGAACCTTCAGCACGCACTCGCACTCAGTCGTCACTTGATGCGCGCCGAGCGAGGCGAGCGCCAAATCGTGGTCGTGACCGACGGCGAACCCACGGCGCACCTCATGGACAACGGCGAGCCGTTTTTCTCGTGGCCTCCCGTGCACGAGACCCTGGAAAAGACGATGGCCGAGGTGATGCGATGCACGAAGGCGGGCGTGACGATCAACACGTTCGCCCTCGACATCGAACGTAGCCAGTTCCCCTTCGTCGAACAGATCGCGAAAGTCAACGGCGGACGTACGTTCTATACCTCGGTGGACGAACTGGGCGTCTACGCGCTCGACGACTTCGTCCGCAGTCACCGTGCTGGCTAGGACGCAGTGAATTCGTCCTCCATCAGGTGTTTTAATATTTTCACTTGCAATTTCCGCTAAACCCAGCAACAATGACACCGTTGTAATTACATCAGTGGTGTTGAGCCACGATGGGGAGGAATACAACATGGACATCGTTGACTTGATGAGCGGTATGGAAGATCGTGGATGGCAAGCGCGGGCGAACTGCATGGGCGTTGACCCGGACCTGTTCTTTCCTGAGCGCGGTGCCTCGACCCGTGAGGCGAAGGAAGTCTGTCGCGGGTGCGTGGTGCGCGGTGACTGCCTGGAATACGCCCTCGACAACGGCGAGAAGTTCGGGATTTGGGGTGGCATGAGTGAGCGCGAACGACGACGTCTACGCCGGGCTCGAGCGATCGAACGCCGCTCCCAAGCGGGCTAAGGACCTAGTCGCGACTCGATCGTCGAGGTGGGCGAGAGGTCGAGTTGCTCCCATCTCGCAGGTGGCTCTCTTTCGAGGAGCGAGGTGGGGACCAGCCCCACGAGTTCACACCGGGTGATGCGCTCTGAATCGGTCATTTGTGACGCTACGGCGTCATAGAGCATCGATGGTGTCGTGCGCCCTACGTCCAAGAGATTGCAACTCACTTGGACCTCGCCGCCCAGGTCGAAACCGAGTGCTCGCACGTCCTCGCTGCGCACGTTCGCCGCGAGTTCGCGCGCGCGCTGGATTGTGGTGTTGGCGAGCCACAGGTTCCACGCGATGAGCACGGGCCGTTCGCCCACGGCGACCGCACCAAGAGACGCCGACGCCGCGAGTGGACCGAAGTCCGGATCGAGGGTGAGGAACGCGCGGCGCTGTACGTCGGGTAACGTACGATTCTCGCCCCCGTCGAGTTCGCCGTACAGGAACGTCGCGACGCCAAAAGTGCTCGCAATCCACTTCGCCGTGTCGTCGCGAAGCTGGCGAGCCCGCGCTCGTTCATCGGGCGCCAGGGCGACGAAGGGTACGACGTCGACGACGCCGAAGCGCGGATGTACGCCCTCGTGTTCACGAAGGCTGAGGCGATTGAAGGCGCCGCCGATCAGCGAACGCACGTCGTCGATGAGTTGCTCTGGATCGTTGATGAGCGTGAAGACCGAACGATGGTGCCGTTCGTCGCGGTGGCGATCGCGTAGCGATGGGCCACTTAGTGCGCTCAATTCGTCGAGCACCAACTCGTCGCGACCCTCAGAGATGTTGAGCACGCATTCGAACACGCCTTAAGGCTAGGGACCAAAGGGCGCGCGCCGAAGCACCGGTGCCACGAGACGATCACGGGACAGCCAGTACAATGGGTACTGCGCAGTTTTCGCCCCAAAGGAGCATCGTGAGCCAGGTTCCGAGCATCGAAAGCACCGAAGTCGTCGACCCCGTTGGCCACGTCCAAGTGATCTACCTCGGTCCCGTCGCACCGCATTGGGAGTGCCGGATGGTCTTTGGCGACGAGGAGCAGATCCAGGCGTTCGTCGACCGAATTGACGCTCGACTTCGCTTTTTGCCACCACACGACCCACAATTTCGACGTAATCGCGAGCGCGTCAACCGCGACGCCGAACGCGAGAACCTGCTCGTCGAATGGAACCTCGGCTACGAGGAAGAGGTTTAAGCGAGCGGCGAGTTCGCCACTCGCTCGTACCACGCGACGGGGTCGTTGAGTTCGCTCGCGCTCGGTAATCCGTCGACGCGAAGCAACGCATCAAAGACTGGCAAGCCGTGTTCGACGACCAGGGCGTTCACGAATTCCTTCGCTTGATTGTGGTGCTCGCCTTGGGTCGCGATACCAAAGAGCGCCGCCGCCGCGTCTTCGCCTCGGGCGTCGCTTCGTCGGTGACGCGTGTACGCCTCTCCAAGAGCGGGTCGTGGACCAAGAATTGATTCGGTGATGTCGTGCGCCGCTCGTTCGAAGAACGCGAGCAACACGCTCGCAGCGGCGTTGATCGCACGCGTCGCGTCGGTTTCCGCGGGCATCTCGATGCCCTCGAGGAGAGCCTCGGGATTGTTCATCAAGGAGTTCAAGTCCTCGGGATTGATCATCGTCTGCAGCCGGGTGAACAAGTCGGCTTGCGCCGCGCTCGCTTCGCGCACGGCGTCGACCAAGAGAGCTCGCAGCGCGTCGCCGGTACCGGGCTGGGATAAGACGAGCGCGGCGACGAATTCTTGTGCGAGGGCGAAGACGTACACCTCGTCGCGTTCGAGCGACCACGCCTCTGCGAAACTCGTCAAGTTGTTCACGACCAGCTGGCGCGTCGCGTCGAGTCGCGGCAGCGGCAGTACCGCGAGAGACCAGGCTCGCTCAGAGAAGTGCCCGGCGACCGAGCCCATCTGGAAACCGGTGAACAGCGGTCCAATCGTTGAGGCGAGTTGAGCCATCATTGCGTTCTCGCCCGGGTCGGTGTCTTCGTCGACCAGCCCAGCACCCATTGTCGAGGTGAGCATTGGTTGAATGAGGGGTTTCCACTGGTTCAACGCGGCGAGCGTGAGTGCCGATCGATTGACGCCGGTGATCGTGGCGTCACCCGCGACGCCAAAGAGCGCCTCGACGTGTCGACTAACCAGCAGTGCGAGTTCTTCGAGACGCTGGCGCTCGCTGGGAAGGGGATTTGGATCGCCGTCCTCGCCACGAGCGATGTTGAGGGCGAGTTGCGTCGCCGTCTGGAACCATGCGTCTGGTCCTTGTTGTCCGAGCAGATTAAAGATGTCGCTGAACATTCCGCCGAAGGGGTCATTACTCACGGCACCAACTTAGGGGTTGGTGAGCGCCGTTTCACCAGTCCCTCACGGGTGTCGGTGCGACCTAGCATCGATACCCATGGCACTGGACGTCGCGCTCGATATCGGCACGTCCCACACGAGACTTGCGACGAACCAGCGAGGCGTCGTGTTCAACGAACCGACTTTGGTGGCGATCGATACGACGAATGGGGAAGTCGTCAGCATTGGTCACCAGGCACTTGACCTCGTGGGACGCACTGCACGTCACGTCGTGGTGTTTCGCCCACTCGAAAAGGGCGCCACCGTCGATTTTGACGTCACCGCGCGACTCATCAGTGGACTCTTTGAGCGTGCCGGGGTGTCCAAACTGAGTCGCGCCCGCGTCGTGATGAGTGTGCCGTCGCTCGCAACGGCCATCGAGCGTCGTGCCCTTCGTCAGGCCGCCATCCAGGCGGGTGCGCGCGAGGTGAGTCTTATCGAAGCGCCCGTCGCGGCCGCCATCGGGCTCGGCCTCCCGATCCAGGACCCCATTGGCTCGGCGGTCGCGGTCCTAGGCGCGGGTGCATCCGAAGCTGCGCTGATCTCACTCGGGGGCATCGTCACGAGCGGAGCGCGCCGTATAGGCGGTAACGATCTCGACAGCGCGATCGCGACGTTGTTGCGCATGCGCCACGGGGTGGTCATCTCCCCGAGCAACATCGAATTGTTGAAGACGACGTTGGGCTCAGCTCTCGCGTACACGAGCGGGCTCGTCGAACTCGTCAAGGGCCGCACTGTGGAGCAAGGTGAGCCGGTGACCGTCGAGGTGAGCGCGGAACTCGTCAATACTGCGATGGGTGAAGTGGTCGCGAGCACCGTGCGACTGATCCAGGAATGCCTTGCTGATGCTCCTCCGGACCTGTCCCAGGACGTGAGCGCGCGCGGGCTCAACTTGGTGGGCGGCAACGCACGACTCAATGACTTCGCCGAACTTATTGGCAGCGCCACTGGGGTAGAAGTGCTCGTCGCACCAGAGCCAGAGGTGGTCGTGATTCGAGGACTGCTGATGTGCTTGGAAGAGATGTCATCGTTGCATGCGCTTTTTCGAAGCGCCGACCGCTAGTCGGGTTCGCTCTTCGTGAGTTGATCGACGGCGGCGCGAACTTGCCAATCGCGGTCGGTCTTCGCCTTCTCCAGTGCCGCTTCGATGTCGGGACCTTCGAAGTTGCTCAGTGCAACGATGGCTCGTCGTCGAATAGGGGCGCTGTCTTCGAGTGCTGCGAGGACCGCATCACGCCCACGGTCGTCGCCGAGTACGCCAAGTGCCGCGACGGCCGCCTCGCGACAACGAGCGTCCTCGTGAACTCGGGCAATGGCGACGATGGCGTCGAGCGCGTGGAGGTCGTGATGTTCGCCCAGGGCAAAGATCGCGGCGTCGACGACGAGGGGATCGCCGTCGACGAGTGCGCGACGAATGACTCCCAAGAGTTCCGGTGATGCGTCATGGTAGGCGAGTTGAGCGAGGGCCTCACGTCGCACGTACACGTTCTCATCGTCGAGCGATGTCGCCCAACGATCGACGTCCATCAAGTGACGTCGCGTTGCCGCACGAAGTGCGAGCACGCGCGCACGCGCGTTCGGGTCCTCTAATGACGCGATCACGAACGGATCATCGTTCGGGTCCGTGCGAAATCCCGCTCGGAGGAGCCGCTCTTCGGTGGGTGACGGTAGCGTAGGTTCATCAGCGGACACGAAGACATCTCAGCACCTCGAGCGCGCATGCGGCGACTCCCGATGGTCATTTTGGTGCTCGTCGTCATCATTGGCGCCGTGGTGGTCGCCTTGACGAAGTGGGAGACCAACGAATACGCCATTACTCCGGGGAACGCGACGCCGGTTGAGGGACTCGTACACATCACGAGACTGCCGACGACCTCGCGCCACGACACCATCATGTTGACCGACGTCTATCTGCAACAACTCACGGCGTGGCAGTACTTGACAATGCACTTTCAAAGCCACGTGCAGTTTGTCAACGGCAATGAGCTCCTCGAGCCGGGAATCCCGAACGCCGAACTGGCTCCCCAGGGATTTCTTGAGATGAGCGACTCCAAGCAAGACGCCGAAGTGTCGGCGTTCGATGCGCTCGGTTGGCACTTGCGTGCGACGCCGAGTGGATCGCTGGTGACGGGCGTCGAGAACCCATCACCCGCGTGGAGTGCCAAGATCCACGTCGCCGACGAGATCGTTGGTTTCGATGGTCGCGCGGTGACGTCAACGTGCCAGGTCGTGGGCGACGTTCATCCTTTGTCGCCGGGGACCAAGGTAACGCTCGAACTTCGACGTGCGCACTTCAGCAAGATTGGCGTCATCTCGTGGTCGTCGCCCACCATGGTGCACCTCACGACAACCAAGACCCCCCGTGGCGTGTCGTCATCAGGATGCATCAACGTGAAGGGATCGAGTCCTTCGTGGCTGGGTGTCTCACTGGAGGACGGATTCGCGTACCAATTCCCGGCACGCGTGTCGATCGACACTGCCAATATCGGCGGGCCGTCTGCTGGTCTCGCGATGACGCTGTGCATCATTGACGAGTTATCGCGAGGATCACTCACGGGACATCACAACGTCGCCGCCACCGGCGCGATCGACCAGTTCGGTGACGTTGGCGACGTTGGTGGTGTCGCGGAAAAGACCGTCGCCGTCCAGCGCGCCGGCGCGCAGTATTTCATCGTGCCTCAGATAGAAGTGGCGACCGCGAAAGCGAATGCGGCTCCGGGGCTGCACATCATCGGCGTGACGTCGCTCGAACAGGCACTTCGTGCCCTTCGACGAATCGGAGGGGCAAAACCCGTGCCGCTCACCGCACCTGACTAAGCCAATCTTTTGGAAGGCGACGTCGTAGTCTTGAAGCAATGGATGATCGCCGAATCCCTTCTTCCTCACGCCCAGCATCAGTCGAGATCGTGCGCACGAACTTCACGCCTCTTCGTAAAGGAGGGATTGATCCGCAAGAAGTCCAGGCGCACCTCGAAGCGATTGCGCGCGAGATGGTGTTTCTCGAGAACAGGATCCGCGATCTGCAAGGACAGTTGGTCGAAGCCCAACAACGCGCGAACAACCCAACGTTTGATGAGGCGACGCTCGCAAGCGCCCTCGGGGCTCAAAGTGCGGCAATACTACGCTCCGCCCACGAAGAGGCGGGGCGCGTCACCGCCGAGGCTCAGGAACGAAGCGCCCAAGTCTTCTCTGAGAGCCAGCAACGCAGCGCCGAGCATCTCATCGAAGCCCAAGAACGGGCGACCGCCCTTATCTCGGAGGCGGAGAACACCGCGACGCAAGTCGATCATGACGCGCGACTCGCCGCCGAACGATTGATCGATTCGGCCAAAGTGAATGGCGACGCTCTCGTCGAGCGAGGTCGTGAACAGGGTCGAGCGATTGTCGAACAAGCCCACGAAGCTCGCAAGAGTGTCCTGAATGATCTCGCCGTGAAACGTAAGGCTCTGCACATTCAAATCGATCAGCTTCGAGCGGCGCGTGACACGTTGGCGACGATCATTCATTCAGTGCGTGACTCTATTGATGGCGTCCTCAACGGCGTGAACTCCTCCGACGACGCCGCGCGAAACGCTGCGTTGGAAACCTTGCGCATGCGACCCCCGTTGCCAGAACCCACCGAGGAAGAACTCCTGGCGGGGACGCCACTGCGCGAAGTACCTGAGCCGGTCGTCGCGAGGACCGAAATCGCAGAGGTCACTGACGCGCCTTCGGCGTCAAAAGTTAAGTCGCGACGCACCGAGAGTCCGAGCACCACCGAGACCGTCGTGCTCGATCACGTCGATACGATCGTCGACGAGTCGTTGCTAGAAGACGACCCTACGGGCACCGACGTCGTGAACGAGATATTCGCACGCCTTCGAAAGGCAACGCTCGAAGAGCGCGGTGCGAGTGTCCCGAGCTCGCGAAAGGCACCGGCGCCACTCGCAAAAGTGCACAGCGCCGATGCCGAACTTTTTCTTCGACGCGACGCCGCGATTGATGAGTCCCTCGCCGTCCTCACGCGAAAGGTGAAGCGCGCACTCCAAGATGACCAGAACATCGTCCTAGAGCGACTCCGCGGCGTGAAGCAGATGATCACTACGGAGTTCGAAGACGAGCACATTCAGCGGGCCCGGTATGCCGACGCCGCCTTTGACGCACTCGTGGATGCTGCGTCGGCGGGCGCACAGTTCGCCTTCGACGAAGCGGGCTATTCGAGTGAACCGGTGAGCAAGGTTGCCCTCGACGATTGCGCGGCGGATCTGGCGGTCACCATTGTCCTCGCGTTACGTAAGCGCATCCTTAGTGACGGCGCGATAGAGGGCGTCGACCGGGCGAATGCGGCCTATAAGGAATGGCGAGGCGCGCGCGTCGAGCGTTTGTGCACCGACGCCGCGCGTCGTGCGTTTCACCTCGGAGTACTCAGTGCGTCTCGTGGTCATAGCGTTCGATTCTTCGCCGCACCGAACGACGCGCCGTGTGACGCGTGCGCCCTGGACGCCGCCGCGGGTGAACGGATAGCGGGTCAGATTTTCCCCAGCGGTTCGCAGTATCCCCCCCTGCATGCGGGTTGCGCGTGCACCGTCGTGCCCGTGTAGAAAACCACCTAGGCTCGTTCCGTGCGTAGTCCAACCGACGTCCCTCCCCGTCCTCGACGCACCGGCCGTTTCTCTCGTCGGTTCTGGATCGGGCTGATCGTCGTCGTCATTTTCATCGGTTTTCTCTCGTTGCGAAGTTTGGCGGGTCTGTGGACTGACGAGATGTGGTTCTCTCAGACCGGCTACGGGAGCGTTTGGTCGACGTTGTTCTTTACCAAGGTTGGCCTCGCGCTCGTCTTTGGTCTGATCTTTTTTGCCTTGATGTGGGTGAACTTGATGCTCACCGACCGTTTCGGTGCGCGCGACCTCTCCTTCGAACCCGAAGACGAGGTGGTACGTCGCTTTCAGAACGTGGTGCGTCCCTACGCGGGTCGCATCTATGCGGCGATCGCGTTGGTGGCGGGTCTGATTGCAGGACTCAACGCGACCGGTCAATGGCAGGCGTATCTGCTCTTCATTCATTCGAAGCCGTTTCACCTAAAAGATGCGCTGTTCCACAAGGATTTGAGTTTCTACATTTTCACGTTGCCATTCATCTCCTTCATCGTCACCTGGACCCTCGTGTCGTTGTTCGTGATCCTTCTCATCACTGCCGGCTTTCATTATCTGAACGGCGGCATCCGAGCAACGCGCGTCAAGCCCCGCGTTGCGCCGCGCGTCAAGGCACACCTGTCGGTGATCGGCGCGGGCATTGCCTTGATGAAGGCCGCGGGGTACGTGATTGCGAAATGGGAGCTCGTCAACTCCACCAACGGCTACGTGCAAGGCGCCGGGTATACCGACGTGCACGCCCGCATGCCGGCGATGACGATCTTGTTCTATCTCTCGCTCGCCGCCGCCGTGATCTTGCTCGTCAATGTTCGCTCGCGAGGATGGTCCTTGCCCGCGGTCGCGGTGGGTCTATGGGTGTTCGTCGCACTCGTAATCGGGGTGCTCTATCCCACCTTCTTGCAGACGCTGAAGGTGACACCGGCGCAAGCGACCCTCGAGGCGCCCTATATTCAACGCGACATCAACGCCACCCGTGCGGCCTACGGCCTCGATAACGTGATTTATCACAATTTCGCGGGTGCGTCGACCATCACGCCATCGCAGGTCAAAGCCGATTCCGCAACACTGAACAACATCCGGCTCTGGGACCCATCGGCCAATATCGCCTTACAGACCGTGACGAAACGTCAGTCGATTCGTTCGTACTACACCTTTACGACCTTGGCCGTCGACCGCTACGTCGTCAACGGCAAGGAGACGCCCGTGTTGATTGGCGCGCGTCAGCTCGACACGTCGAGCCTCCCGACGCCGAGTTGGGTTAACACCCACCTCCAATACACCCACGGCGAAGGCGCCGCGGTGATTGCGGCGAACGCAGTGGACTACCAAACTGGCAACCCCGATTTCGTGGTGTCGAACGTGCCGCCGGTGTCCAGTGATGGCATGCCCCAACTTACGCAACCCAACATCTACTTCGGCATTGGATATAACGGTTACGTCGTCGCCAACACCAAGCAGTCCGAACTCGATTATCAAGTCGACAGCGGGCCCGATGCCGGGCAACCCGTCGAGACGCACTACGCCGCCAAAGGTGGCGTGGCGGTCGGGGGGATATTCAGTCGAATGGCCCTCGCATTGCGTCTGGGCGACTTCAACTTTTTGATCTCGAGTCAGATCACTCCCCAGAGTCGCGTCCTCTTTGTGCGCGACGTACGCCAAATGGCGCAGAAGGCCGCGCCCTTCCTCACCTTCGACTCCAGCCCCTACGCGGTCATTGCCAACGGCGGAGTAAATTTCGTCCTCGACGGTTACACCACGACCTCGAAGTACCCGTATTCGCAGAACGACGAGAGCTTGACCGTCGACACTGGGAATATCCCTTACGGGTCGAACTACATTCGAAACTCCGTCAAAGTGGTCATCAACGCCTACACCGGCAAAATGAGGTTCTACGTCAATGACCCGAAGGACCCGATTATTCAAGCGTGGGAATCAATCTTCCCAAAGATGTTCCACCCACTTCGCGACATGCCCGCGGCGATTCGTAGCCACTTGCGCTACCCATCGGATCTCTTCTCGGTGCAAGCGGCGATGCTCGGTCACTATCACATCACGAGCGCCGGTGCGTTCTACACGGCGTCTGACAAGTGGGAAATCTCACCCACCACGGGTGCCGGCACGCCAAGCCAAGCGCTGTCCCAAACCGCCATCACCGACGCCGCCGGCAACATCGTCTCTACGTCCCTGACGCCAATGAGTCCGGTGTTCCAGGTTGGCTCGCTCCCCGAGCAGGGCAAGGAGCAACTCCTCGAATCCATTGCTTTCGTGCCCGCCGGTAATTCCTCGACGGTCCAAGGTCTTAGTGCCTTCTTGGTTGCGACGAACAACCCTGACAACTACGGGCAATTGCACGTCTACGTGACGCCGCGAGGGACTTCAGTCACTGGTCCCGTCCAAGCGGACTCAGAGATTGAACAAACCTCGGCAGTAAGTTCGATCGTTACTCTCCAGGACCAACACGGCTCCGAGGTCCTGTTAGGCAACAACTTGATGGTGCCTCTGGATCAAAGCGTCTTGTACATCCGTCCGCTCTACGTTTCAAGCAGTTCGAACCCGCTGCCGCAACTTCGCTACGTCATCGCGGTCTTCAATCAAGAGGTCGCAATTTCACCAACGCTGTCTGGCGCGCTCAGTCAAGTCCTTGGTGCGAACGTGAACGCCGGTTCGTCGACAGGTTCGTCGACCGGGACCTCGACGGGAACGGCGACCGGGACCTCGACGGGCACCAGTTCAGGCGCAACGAGTGCGTCGTCGTATCTGAAACAGGCCGCCGCCGATTACACGGATGCGCAGAATGCTCTCGCATCGGGAAATCTTGGTGAATACCAGGATGATGTCAATGCCATGAACGCGGAGTTAAAGCTGGCGCAGACGGCCCTCGCCAAGTCGTCATAATCCCACGGCACCCGAGTGGCCCTGGTAGTTCTTCGAGGCAGAAAATATGGTCACCGAATATGGGTCACACCAAGGCGACGCCCGACTAAGTTAAGAATTAAGGAGGCCAAGACCCTGCGTCCTTGTTGTCCGGAATCGTCCGGTCTTCGACAAGAAAGCAGGGTTCCCATGAGGGGAATTGTTCCGAATTCGGGTCACTCCTCAGCGGCCAAGATTGCTGGCGCGAGCATCGCGTCGTCGCTGATCTTCTTGAGTGCGCTTGCGCTGAGCGCCGCTCCGGCGTCTGGCGCGGGCACGTCAACCAATGTGATTTCACCGAGCGGCGCTCCGAGCGCCGGAAGCACGCACGGTACCTACAGCGCGAGCGCGCAGGCAACGTCCAAGGACGTCGTCGCGATAACGCTTAGTTCCTCCTCGTCGGGCTGCTCGATTAGCAACGCCAAAGTGACCTTCACCGGCGTCGGGACCTGCGTCGTTGAATTCAACGACCCCGGCAACTCGACTTACGCCGCAGCTCCCGAGGTTGTCCAAAGCATCAAGGTGTACTCGTCAAACGACATCACGCTGAGCAAGGCTCCCAGCGCCGGGAGCGTCGGCGGATCGTATTCTCCGGGTGCGTCTGCGACGTCTGGTGACGCAGTCGTCCGCAGTCTTTCGAGTGCCTCGTCGGGGTGCAGTCTTTCTTCGGGCACCGTCACCTTCACTGGTGCTGGCACGTGTCGCGTTGACTTCAACGACCCCGGCAATGGCGCGTTCGCCGCGGCCAGCGAGGTTCAACAGAAGATCAGCGTGAACGCAGCGAACCTCATCCACGCGAGTCTCGCACCCGCCGCTGGCACGATCAACGGCAGCTATGCCGCGAGTGCGAGCGCGACCTCTGGGGACACCGTCGTTATCACACTCGACGCGACGTCGTCGGGGTGTTCGATTTCCAAGTCTGACGTGACGTTCACCGGCAATGGCTACTGCCGCATTGATTTCAACGATCCCGGCAACGGAGCCTTCTCTGGCGCCGCGCAGGTGCAACAAGTGATCATCGTAGGAAACGGCGGACCTAAGGCGCAGGCGCCCTTGTATCTCACGAGTCTCAACGGCACCAAGTTCAACAAATTGACGCTGACCTCAAGTGGAGGATCAGGTAGCGGCGCAGTCTCCTATACGACGACGTCTGGTACTGCAGGTTGCACCTTGAGTGGGAACGTGCTGAGTTCCAAGAGTGTTGGAACGTGTTTGGTCACTGTCACCAAAGCCGCCGATTCGGTCTACGCCGCCGTCCAGTCATACGCCACGACGGTCACGTTCAACCTCGCGAAGAGTCCAGTCGCGAAGCGAGTCAGCGCAGCGGTGCGCACTGGCAGGAGCAACCGCGTTACAATCATCGGCGCGAATTTCTATGGCCAGCCCCACATCATCAGCAGTGCTCGCGATACGAGAATCGGTGTCGTCAGTGATACTGGGACCGCTCTTTCGATCGTCATTACGGTCTACCCCGGCGCTCCGCTCGGCATTCACACCATGAAATTGACGTTCGCCCACGGCCAAGTGACGTCGGTTCTTTACAATCAGCGCTAAACATTCTCGCCCTCAAATGTCGGTGCTGCGAAGTGCGAGGCGTGACAGAAAACCGCGTCCTCGCAAGCGGATTGGCGACTTGTTGGCAATTGTTGAAATCCACTATCATGGCTGAATCATCGCGGGGTGGAGCAGTCTGGTAGCTCGTCGGGCTCATAACCCGAAGGTCGCAAGTTCAAATCTTGCCCCCGCCACCAGAAATAACACAAGCCTCTCTTTTGAGAGGCTTGTGTTATTTACGCGAAAGAACATTCCTTCGCGCCTCGGTCCTTCCGAAGTCGAAATCGAATCGTGATGCTGTGAATATGCGATCCTCGCTCGTAGCGCGACGTGTGTGGACGGATTGGGACTGCACGGGTGCGAAGCGAGTCGATGGGTAGTTCGAGGTGTCGGTGCCAATCGAAATCCGAGGTCGGGGAGGCCATCGTCGCTGAGACCCGACACACGAGAATCGCGATGTCGATGGCGGTGGCGTCCGCGCGGTTGGTGCCGGCACGGGCGATCAGGATCTCCGTCACTTCTAAAAGCTCGCTCGGCTCGGCTTTGGCCAAGGCCTCTACGTGCTCGCCTACTTCGGCAAGAACTCCATTGGTGCCGGTGTCGTGGGACTTATGAAGTCCGAAATTTTCTCGAATTATCCGCGACCGTAGACCGGTATTGCGGCACCAGAGATAAGTTCTGAAGCGTCAGAAACGAGGAACGAGATTACCTCGGCGATTTGGCTCGCTCGAGGCCACTTGGCATAGTCTGCCGTTGGCATTGACGCGCGATTCGCCGGTGTGTCGATGATGCTTGGCATAACGCAATTCACTGTGATGGAGTCGTCACGCACTTCGACCGCCGCCGCCTCGACGAGTCGAACGACGGCTAATTTGCTCACACTGTACGAAAATCCATTATGGCCGTCCTGGGTCGCGACGCGGCTCGATGTGTGGACGATCCGACCCCCGAGTCCATCGGCCTTGAAGCGGCGCACGGCGTGTTTCGTAATCGTGGCGGCAGTCATGAGATTCAGTTCCAGTTGCCTGCGCAAGATTGAGAGGTCCAAATCGACGATTGCCTGAGCGCCGGCGAAACCGCCGATGAGATTCACGACCGCCCAGGGTGCTGCGTCGAGCGATGCGAAACACGACTCCACGGACTCCTCGTCGAGTGCATCGACGGTCGTGTATCGGACGTTGGGATTGGCGTTCGTTGATGCGGGCGTGCTGGCGTCAGCGACGATCACCTTCGCTTCGTCAGCGAGCATCCGCACGACGACGGCACTTCCTAGTGCACCGGTTCCTCCAAAAACAACCACCGTTCGACCCGCAAGGAAATTCTGGACCATTTGTTAACCTCGTCTCCTCGTCGATCACTAGGTTCCTGATCGCGACGTCAGGTGAGCCTAGGGGCGAAAGTACCGTTATTGATCGTTGCCTCTTGCGCTTTCGGACGGCGCGCTGCCAACGACGAGCGCCAAGCACCGTCGCGAAACATTCGTGGGAACGGCTGGCAATCGGTCGCCCTCGGCGCTCAAGATTTCATCATCTATGATCTTCGGCGTCACCCCTCGTTAATAGCCACGTTCTACGCTCCTGTGTGGCACAACGCAGAGAGAGGGCGACGATGGCGGGCGGGCGGCAGCTTCGAAACTTTGTTGGCACGAAGCTTTTTGGAGCATCGTTGTGACCAATGATGCCGTTGCATCGAGTGTCGATGAACGAGTTTCCCTCGGCACCATTGCGCGAGAGTGGACACGCCTTGGCTGCATTGGTTTCGGAGGACCACCGACACATATCGCGCTTCTCCGCCGACTGTGCGTGGATGAACATCGTTGGTTGGATCCTAAAGAGTTCGAAGACGGCATCGCATCGGTCAATTTGTTGCCCGGACCCGCATCAACCCAACTCGCCATACTTTGTGCTTGGAAACTTCGCGGAACTCGTGGCGCCATCCTTGGCGGGCTCTGTTTCATCATTCCTGGACTCGTCCTCATCCTTGCACTCTCGGTGGTCGTTCTGGCGAAACATCCGGCGTCCTGGGTAATCGGGGCGGCAGCGGGTGCTGGAGCTGGCGTTCCCGCGGTAGCGCTCAAGGTGGCATGGGGGCTCGTACCCGCGAGTCGTCATCGCATCGGAGCGCGCGCTGCAGAGAAATCTCGTTGGATTGGCTACGGGATGGTTGGCGGAATCGTCGCGGTAACGATTGGAACGTATCTCGTTGTCGCGCTCGTTGGATGTGGCGTCGTCGAGGTCGTGGTCCGCCGTCGCGAGGAGGCGACGCGAAACAGAGAAGTCCGAGCCATCGCGCCGTTCGCGGCGATCCACAGCGCAGCAGTCGGTGGTATCGGTGCTCTCGCCTGGGTTGCCTTCAAAGTAGGTGCACTTTCATACGGTGGAGGATTGGTCATCGTGCCGCTGATGCAGCACGACGCCGTGACCACGTATCACTGGATGACGGCAGCGCAGTTCCTCAACGCGGTTGCACTTGGGCAAGTCACGCCCGGGCCCGTCGTCCAAACAGTCGCCGTCGTTGGTTACGCCGCCGCTGGAGTGGGCGGCGGATTGTTCGCCGCGTTCGTTGCATTTTCGCCCTCGTTCCTCTTCGTGATCTTCGGAGGTCCGAGGTATTCAAAAATTCGCTCGAACGCGAACGTGCAAGGGTTCTTGACGGGGGCGGGTCCGGCGGTCATTGGGGCCATTGCGGGCTCCGCGATTCCGCTCGGACTCTCGTTTCAGCATCTCTGGCAGATTTTCGTACTCGCTGGGGCTGCGTTTTGGTTTTTCGTGGCGAAACGAGGCGTCGTCAGCGGCCTCGTCATCGCGGGCGTCGTCGGCGTTTTCCTTGCAATTTCGGGCGTGCCAGTGTGATCCAAGGGTATTTTCACGGATCAAACGTTTTGTTCGAAATAGCAATTTACGTAAGTTGACACTTTCGTAAGTTTTCGCTAACATAATGCCATGGACACTGCGTTGAAGGCGCTCGCAGAACCGCGACGACGAGAAATCCTCAAACTCGTTTGGACGGCAGAATTGCCCGCGGCCGAGATCGCGGCAGCTTTCAGCGACGTCACCCGCTCTGCAATCTCGCAGCATCTAGGGATTCTGCGCGAAGCGGCACTCGTCATCGAACGACGCGAAGGCGTACGACGGATGTACCGAGCGAACACCGAAGAGATGAAGCGCGTCCGCAATTTCCTCGAAGAATATTGGCTCGACAGTCTGGATCGTTTGCGTGACGTGGCCGAAACGGCCGAACGAGAGAAAGGTAATACCAATGGCTGAACTGGTACGAGAGGTTGTGATTGACGCGAGTCCTTCGACGATATTTCCGTTTCTCACTGACTCAACGCAGCACGTCCTTTGGATGGGCACCGAGGCCCAGATCGAAGCGCGTCCGGGAGGAACGTATCGGGTCCTGGCACAAGGCGTGCACCCCGGCGTGGGAACATTTGTCGAGGTCGTTCCCAATTTGAAAGTTGTCTTCACCTTTGGTTGGGACGAACCCAACCATCCAATTCCTGCCGGTTCAACCGAAGTGGAGATTGAGTTACTTCCCGAGGGTGCAAAGACAAGGGTGCGGCTCACGCATCGAGGACTTCCCGACGATGCGGTGGCGGACCACACCAATGGATGGGATTTCTATCTCAATCGCTTGTCGATTGTCGCGACCGGCGGCGACGCCAGCCCGGATAAGCCAGACGAATGATCCTGTTTTCCTGACGAAGTAGTACGTCAAATCTTTAGAGGATGCCACGAACGTGCGGTCGCGGCGCGCTGTACTGAATTCGCTACCGGGACCAACTTTGCGAGTGGCCACACTGCGTGCACGTTCGTTGAGGAAGCCCCGCGTGTTGTTGGAGGAGCGCGTCGCACTTTTGACAACGATCAGTTGCGGGCAGCGCACCGTGGAAGGGCCCGTGCTGACGCAGCACGATGAGCCCGGCGAAACCGCCGATGATCAGCAATGCAATCGCGCCAACGCTTGACCACTCGCTGATAATCAGCGCGATAAACAAGAACCCGCCGACGATGAACCACAAACGATTTTTTGACATGTATCTCCCACGAGAAGGGGGGATCGCGTTGGTTCTGTCTGGACTTCCCGGTTCCTCACGAGTCTCCCACACTCTTGGTGAGGGATCCCTCGAATCCTTGATGCGCCCGCGCATCGTTGTCTTGAGCCGTCGGTTCTGCGCGTCGAGGAGCCTAGAAACTCAGTTCGTCGCGGTCGCTGTCGTGGACGGCAGGCGACGTTGCGGCGCGCCAAAGAGAGAAGTAGTTCGCAAAGGTGATGGCGTCGGTGACGTAGCCCGCGCGCCGGAGTTCGTCATGGTACGAAGCCAGATTGTGCCACGGCACGCCCATGTCGACGTGGTGCGCGAGGTGCCATCCAGTGTTGTAGGGCACGAACCAAAAGCGCGCGAGCCACGTTTGACGGACATTGTGCGTCGTGAGTCGACGATCGCTGGACTTACTCATCCCACCGTGTTCGGCAATGGCGCGTAGTCGGTTGAGTACGCGCCATTGGGTCATCCACGGCAGGAACCAAAACGCGAGATACGACCACCACGCGCCGGTGAAGAACCAAAAGAGTGCGAACATGACGACTTGCACCCCAATGATCGACGAGGCGACGCGCCGACTCGACGGTTTGGCGACTGCTCCAACCAGGGCCACGAGGTTCTTGTAGCCGGAGATCCCAATGGCGTCTCGAATGAGCCGCCGCCTCAGATCTCTCGGGGCACATGGATAACCGCGATAGAACGCCATGTCGGGTTCTTCCGGTCCGAACTCTTCGCGATGATGGGCAAAGTGGCTTCGACGATAGAGCGATATCGGGATGAATGCGGGATACGCGACGAGCCAGCGTCCGACGGCGTCGTTCATCCATTTCTTCGTGAAGAGGAGTCGATGAGCTGACTCGTGCATGAGTATGGCGAATCGGGCGTGCATTGGGCCCATCAGCACGAAGGCCGCGATTGCTGCGACGATGCCCCAGTGGGTGCCACCGTAGGCGAGTAGCGCCGTCCAAAACCAAACCATGACGACCGCGCGCGCGTTGCGCCAGTTATCGATGTGGCGATACGACGCTCGAAGTTCAGGAATCGCCATACCGTTAGCGAGCAGACGCTCGCTGGGGAGCACATCACTTAGTGCGTCGGGGGCAGGTACGAGCGCAAGGGGCATTAGTTCAGTATTACTACGTCACGTGCATATCCGTCATTTCTTGGCGTCGGGGCGGCACAACAGTGGCGATAAATTGGAATGCACGCCACAAGGAGGACGTCATGGCTCGAGACCCGTACGTTGACCTACCCACACTTCCCACGTTCCACTTGAGTTCGGAAGATTTCGTCGATGGCGGCGCGCTGGCGATGGCCCAAGTCAGCGGAGTCATGGGTGCGGGAGGTTCGGACCTGTCGCCCCAATTGTCCTGGGAAGGTTTTCCTGCGGGAACGATGAGTTTCGCTGTCACTGTCTATGACCCGGTCGCGCCCACTGCGTCGGGATTCTGGCACTGGGCCGTCGCGGACATTCCAGTAACAACGACGTCGCTCGAGTCAGGTGCGGGCGACGTGCAAGAGAATAGGTTGCCTACGCCCGCCTTCGCGCTCGCGAATGACGCAGGATTGAAGGGCTACGTAGGAGCGGCGCCGCCTGCGGGACACGGCGTGCATTATTACTACGTCGCGGTGCACGCCGTCGACGTCGAATCGCTCGGGCTCCCTGAAGGTGCCACGCCCGCGTACCTGGGTTTCAATCTCTTCTCGCACGCCATTGCCCGCGCGGTGTTAGTCGCGACGTACGAGCAGCTCTAAGTACCCTTCGTCGTTTTACGACGAGGTATCGCTTCCGACGGGAGGACGCCAGTGGATCAATTTCGCTCGTTCGTCTCGAACGTAGCCGTGGTCGAAGAACCAACGGGCCGAATCGTAGAGGGCCAGTGCGGCAGATCGCGAACGATAGCCAAGTTCGTCTCGAGCTCGAGAGTCGTCAAAGGTCATCGTCGTGCTGGCCATTTGTGCTGCCTCTAAGGGAACTCGTGGTTCGCGCCTCAAAATGGTCCCTTCGACGAATTGTGACGTCACGCCGGCGATCATTGGAAAGATGGCGGGGAAGTGTCGCTGTGACGCAGGAAGTCCGGTCACTTGCGCGAGAACGTCGAGCAGTTGGGACATGGTGATGTTCTCGCCCCCGCAAATGTAACTGCGTCCCTGCCGACCTTTCTCAAGGGCGAGAAGATGACCTTGAGCGAGGTCGTCGACGTGTGCGACGTTCATCGCGGTGTCCACGTAACCGGGCATCGCACCGTTGAGGTAGTCGAGCACCACTTTGCCCGACGGCGTTGGACGGTGATCGAAGGGCCCGTGGGGCATCGTTGGCAGCACCAGGACCACGGGTGCGCCTTGGGCGGCGAGTCGAAGGACTTCGTGCTCGGCGACGTATTTCGTTTGTTTGTAGTTGCCGTAGAGATGCGACAAATCCGCCACGTCACTCTCGTTGGAGGGTTGTCCACGCTTGGTGTTCCAGAGGCCGAGCGTCGCGACTGTCGAGGTATAGACGATTCGCTCGACCCCCGCGTCGCTGGCGGCACGAACAACGTTCTGGCTTCCGGCGACGTTGACGGCGTAAAAGCTCGAAGAGTCCTTCGGCCAGAATCCGAATTTCGCCGCCAGGTGAAAGCAGAATTTCGTGTCGTCGAACACACCACGTAGATCGCTCGCTCGCGTGATGTCGACCTCGCGCCGAGCGATGTCAAGGCCATCGAGATTCGACGTCGCCGCGCCAGGCTCCAAGAGCGCGGTGACGCTTGCCCCGCGCTGTACGAGGGCTCTCGTCACTGCGGATCCAATGAAACCCGCGGCGCCCGTCACGACAACGCGGTCACCTCGCCCAAGCTCGAAACTCATCTGCTCGACCGAGATCCGCTCGATGGGGTTCGAGTCTTCTTCATGACCCCTTTGGCCATCGTGACGCCGAAATCGACGAGCAATCCGCTGCCTCGCTGCGCCTCCGACAGCAGTTCGTCGAGCGCATTGGTGAACAGATCAATCTCCGTCTCGCCCGCAATGAGTGGAGGAAGCAGTTTGATGATGTTGACGTTATCGGCGGCGACTTGCGTGAGGATGTTATAACGATGAAAGAGTGGCACGACGAGCGTTTGTGAGAACATCGCGGTACGCGCAGTCTCGACGACTTTCCATCGAAGCTTCGCGCGTAAGGATGATGGTGCACCAAATTCAATGCCGATCATCTGCCCCTCACCTCGGACGTCGTGGATGAAGTCGTGACGATCGGCGAGTTCGCCCAACTTGCTCTTCCAAAGGTCACCCATCTTCGCCGCGTGCTCGACGATGCCCTCCTCGTCAAAGACTTGCAGCGTGGCGAGTCCCGCAACCATAGCGAGTTGATTGCCCTTGAAGGTCGTTGAATGCACCATCGCTCGCTCCATCGAGCTGTAGACACTTCGAAAGATCGCGTCACTGCTAAGCATGGCGCCGACGGGAACGTATCCTCCCGAGAGTGCCTTGGATACGGTGATGATGTCGGGCTGGAGGCCGTAGTGCTCGAAGGCATAAAACTTGCCGGTTCGCCCAATACCGGTTTGTACTTCGTCGCAGATAAGCAGCGCGCCTTCGTCGTGCAGTGCTGACTCGATTTCGCGCCAGCGTTCACGGTCGATTTCGTATACGCCTTTTCCTTGGATGGGTTCGACGATCAAGGCGGCAACGTCACCCTTCTTCAACTCATTTTTCAGCGCTTCAACGTCGCCAAAAGGCACTTCGACGGCGCCCGGCAGCAATTGTCCGAAACCGTCCTTGAAGTCCGATGAGCCGTTCACTGAGAGTGCACCCATGGTCAGACCGTGATAGGCGTGCGAGAAGTAACAGATTCGCCCGCGCTTAGTGCGAGCTCGGGCAAACTTGATCGCGGCTTCGACCGCCTCGGCGCCCGAGTTGCAGAAGTAGACCCGTTCAATATTGTCGGGGCTTCGCATAACAAGTTGCTCGGCGAGTAATCCAGGCAAGAGCGCATTATCGATTTGGACCATGTTGGGTAAATCGGCGTCGATCGCTTGATGGAGAGCGTCCTTGATGACGGGATGGCTTCGACCAAGGGCAAACACCCCGAAACCGCTCAGGAGATCCAGATACCTCTTTCCCTCGTCGTCAATGAGGTAACAGCCCTCGCCGTGATCGTAGAAGCGGTCGAATCCGAGGGTCTTGATCACCTTGGTCAACTGTGGATTGAGGTACTTCTCGTGAAGTTGGAAGTTCTCCCCGTGGCGCGAGGTGAGTAATTCGTCAAGATGAAATGGCATGTGCCTCCGTTGCCCGGTTCTAATCTATTGCTCGAACGTCAATATATTTGCACCGACGACGATGCCACGGAGCCGTCGAGGACCTTGAAGGACCGTAGGCTTGTGCGGTGGTCGTTCTCCTAGCACTGCTCGCGGCGTCGGCGAACGCAGTCGCGAGCATCTGTCAGCGCCTTGGCGTGGAGGATGCAACCACAAAGAACGGACCGTCGATGGGTCTCGTTCGTCACATGCTCCAACGACCAGTCTGGCTCTTCGGTTTTGGCATCATGGCGGCTGGGTACGCAAGTCAGGCGATCGCCCTGCACGTGGGATCGCTCAACGTCGTGCAACCCATCATGGTCAGCGAACTCGTCATCCTCGTGGTCGTGCTCTGGCTCTGGTACCAGACACCTCTGCGCGTTCGCGATCTCGTTGCCGCAGTAGCGACCGGCGTGGGCCTCGGGGCATTCCTCGCGTTCTCGTCTCCCAATCTCGGCACGAAGCGACCTGGCGATGTCCTATGGGTCGTGACTGGTGCCATCGTGGTGGGCATTGTTTTATTGTTCGTGGCGATTGGCTCAAAGGGTTCTCCGTTGCGGCGAGCGTTGTCGCTGGGTGCTGGCGCCTCGGTGGGCTTCGCGCTCCTCGCCGCGATCACCAAATCTATGACCGACGTGCTGCTGCGCGGCATTGGCCCACTCTTTAGTTCGTGGCAACTCTACGCACTCGCGCTCATTGGGCTCGGATCCTTCATCGTCATGCAAAGCGCGTTTCAGGTGGGCCCCTTCGCCGCATCGCAAGCAACCTTGATCCTGGTCAATCCCTTCGTCTCGATTGTCATTGGAGGCGTGTTGTTTGGTGAGACGCTTCGCGCGGGTCCGCTGTACGTGATCCTCGAGTTGTTGTCGCTCGTGCTCATGGTCGCTGGCGCGCTGGGGCTGTCCTCGTCGTCACTCGTGGCCCAAGTGCACGAGGAGAACGTCGATCAGCATCTCTTGCAAGGACGGGGCCTCTATGCGCAGTGGCGTTCGCGTCACGCCGATATGAACTGACGCGACGATGTTGAACATGGCCATCACCGGTACGATTTGACATGAGCCAAAACCCTGCGAGCGAGGGCTTTGTGCCCATCGACCGACCGGTGCGGGTTGCTTTCGTCGGACTAGGGCGAATTTACGATCTCAATCGTCTCGCGTACGACGGCAACGGCGACGCCGAGGTGGTGGCACTCGTCGATCCCAGCGAAGAACGCCGACGCCAACGGGCATTGGATTGGCCAATGGCAAAGGTCTTCTCGTCTGTCGAGGAATTGGCGAGTAGCGGTCTCGACGTCGACGCAGTCGAAGTGCTGGTACCAATCGCGCTGCACGAAGAAATCGTCCTTTCGTGCCTGGAGAGCGGATGGCACGTCAACTTACAAAAGCCCGTGACGAACGATTTGGCGAGCGCCGCGCGAATGACGGCGAGCGCAGCCTCGCACGGGTGCCAGCTACGAGTGATGGAAAATTATCTATTCTATGAGCCACTCCTCCGCTTGAAGGACGTGATTGATGCTGGCGAGCTCGGCGCGATCAGTGGTTACCACCTCAAGATGGTTGCGAGCGGCCGTGGCGGCTGGGACGTGCCAGGTGACACGTACCAATGGCAATTCGACGAAGCGCAGCGCGGTCGCGGCATCCTCTACTTTGACGATGGTTGGCACAAACTCTCCACGGCTCTGTGGCTCTTCGGTCCGGTCAAGGAAGTGCGTGCTTGGCTTGGTTCCACCGAAGTGATACCGGGCCTCGCGCTCGATGCTCCGTCGACCATTGTGTGGGAACACGAGAACGGCGTTCGCGGCGTCTGGGACATCACGCTCGCCGTTGACATGTACTTGCGCTCTGACTATTACACCAACGATGAACGTTGGGAGGTGACTGGACAGCGCGGTTTCGCACGCGTGAATCGCTGCACTGGACGAGGGATTCAGCAGCCAAGTTTCGAGGTCTACCTGGACGGCACGATGCGCTCGTATCACGCGCTCGACGATGACTGGGCCAGCAGTTTTCGCGATTCGGGGCGACACTGGTTACGCTTCCTTCGCACCGGCGATGGTCCACTGCGCTGGAGTGCGCGCGAAGCGTACGACGTGCTTTCGCTCGCGATGGCCGGCTACGAAAGCGATGCCCGAGGCGGCGTTGGTATCAATCCGGCCACCTTTGCACCACCATTGTCGTAAGTGGGCCGCGACTCAGCCAGTATTGCGCAGACCCGTTGCGATGCCATTGATTGTCAACAACAGCGCACGCTGCATGAGCTCATCGACGTCACTGCCCTCAGCACGGATAGAGCGCACCTGGGTCAGTAACTGGATTTGCGTGAGTTGCAGTGGTCGTAAGTACTGGTCACGTGTCCGTAGTGTCTCGGCGAGGAGCGGTTGTGATTCGAGCAATGTCGAAGACGACGATACCGACAAGATCTCCTTGACCGTGAGGTCGTACTCCTCGCGAATGACGTCAAAGAGATAGTGCAATTCCGGGGGAACGAGTCGGCGAACGTATTCGTGAGCGATCTCCATGTCGGTCTTCGCGAGCGTCATCTCGACGTTCGAGATGAAGGTCTTGAAAAATGCCCACTGTTCGAGCATGCGAACCAAGGTCTCGCCTAATCCCGCTTCGCGCGCTGCGCGCAATCCGCTGCCGACGCCAAACCAACCCGGAACAATCTGGCGCGACTGCGTCCAACCAAAGACCCAAGGAATCGCGCGAAGCGACTCGATGCCGTCGTCCGCGCTCGAGCGACGCGAGGGTCTAGAGCCAATATGCAAGTTCGCCAATTCTTCGACTGGTGTGGAGAGGTTGAAATACATGGGCAAATGAGGGTCTTTGATCAGTTCGCGGTACTTGCTGAGCGACGCGTCGGCGACGGCGTCCATCGCACTGTCCCAGACGGGAAGCTGATCAGGGTCCACCCAGGGATTTGAGTGAAAGAGGACGCCCTCCAAGACCGCCGCCAGGAGCTCCTCGAGGTTCTCGCGCGCGAGAGAAGGAAGTAGGTATTTGTCGGAAATCACCTCGCCCTGCTCGGTGAGTTTGATCGAACCGTTCAAGACGCCAAAGGGTTGAGCGAGGACAGCGTCGTGCGTTGGACCCCCGCCTCGGCCCACGCTGCCTCCGCGGCCGTGAAAAAGACGCAGTCGCACGCCGAATTGCTGCGCGACGTCGCGCAGTTGTCGTTCGGCGTGGTGGATCGCCCACTGCGACGCGGCGATTCCCGCATCCTTGTTGGAATCGGAATAGCCGAGCATCACTTCTTGGACGTCGCCGCGCAACGTGACTAATTTTCGGTACTGAGGCAACGCCAAGAGTTGCGTCATGATCTCCCCGGCGTGACGTAATTCGTCAATCGTCTCGAAGAGCGGAACGAAGCCGATTCGAGCGACATTACTGGTGAGATCGACAAGTCCCGCTTCGCGAGCAAGGATCACGGCCGCGAGCACGTCGTCGGCGCCCTTGGTCATGGAAATGATGTAGCTCTCGCACGCCACATCACCGAAGTGATTGAGCAGACCTCGGATCGATTCAAAGGTTTGAAATGTCTTGAGTTCCTGGCCCGCTAAGGGCTTGGGGAAGAGACCAAGGGGTCTCGAGGACGTCAATTCACGCGACAGAAATTCGAAGCGCTCCGCTCGTGACATCGAGAGATACGCCATCGGTCCATCGCCGAGTCGGTCGATGAGGGGTGCGAGTGCTGCATGATGGGCCTGTGCGTGCTCTCGCACGTCGAGCGTGGTCAAGGTAAGTCCAAACGCCGCGACGGTTCGAATTGCCTGCTCGAGCGATCCACGAGCGACCAGCTCGGCCCCGTTCTCAAGGAGCGAATCGTAGAGCAGCATGAAGTCGTCGATGAGTTCGCTGGTCGATGCGTAGTCGAGACCGGCACGGTGTCGACTACGACGCTGCATTCGAAGCAGCGTCGACTCAAGTTTCGCTCGGATGAGCGTGAGCTTGAGTCGATACGGCTCCTCGTAATTGAGGCGTCGGTAGCGAGGATCGAGGTTCGTAACGCGTTCTAAGTCAACGGTGAGTGAACCGCGCAGCTCCTTCGAAATCTCACTGTGACGTTCCGAAAGAGAAATTTCGTCAATGAGTCGCGTAAGTAAGGCGAACATGGTTCTCACTGAGTGCTCCAGTGACATGTCCACCACTGACGTCGTGACATCGGGGGTTACGAACGGATTACCATCTCGGTCGCCCCCAATCCACGACCCAAAACTCAGCGGACGGCTACGCACCGGTAGTTCAATGTTGAGGCGGCTCAGACATTCCACCAACGACATCAACACGTCGGTCACCGGACGTCGCATGAGCCCATCAATGAAGTGCAGCGCGTTGCGCGCCTCATCAAGTACCTCTGGCTTCTCCAAACGAAGTTCGTCCGTGAACCACAATTCGTCGATCACTTCTGCCGCCCTTCGAAGGCGACGTTGTTGGATCGAGTGCGGACCTTGAATCCCATCTTCTAAGAGATCGCTCACGGCACGTAGCTTGATGAGGACCGAGCGACGAGCAGCTTCAGTGGGGTGTGCGGTAAAGACAGGTCGTACGTCGAGCTGTTGAACCGCGTCAACAACGTCGGAATGCTGAAGGCGTCCTTCACGCAGCGCATCGTCAATGAGCGTGGTCACGCGATCAAGGGGACCGCGATTCATTTCACGCTCACGATGGCCTTGGCGACCGCGATGCGTTTGTTCGGCGACGTTCGCCAAGTGAAAATACATAGAAAAAGCTCGCACAAGCTGGCTTGCGGTCGTCAGATCCAGTTGCTCGAGTTCTACCATGGACGACGCGAGGTTCTCATCACATGTCCGTCGCACGTTTTCGAGGGTCTCTAAGAACTCCTCGGAGATTTGGCGTCGAAGTGTGTCGTCGAGTAGCGCGCCGAGGACAGCGAGGTCCGAGGAAAGGCTTGATTCGTGATTACCATCCAACGACGAAGGGACCGTGAATCCTCTCGACGCTTGGACGGGCGTATCGTGCCCAGAAGAATCGCTCGTCATCACTCAACGTTACAAAAGATTCAACATTGCGGGCGAAAGATCATTACATTTGACTCGGTCATCGCACGAAGAAGCCAACGACGAGCAGCTAGAGCACGAGATATCGATGGACGTGAACCTTTCGCGCGTCGTCATTCATTGTGCCAGAAGGGTGGAGGAGTCTCGATTCGCGACAATGAACTCGCCACGGTACCGAAACGTTCCTCCATGTCGTGCCACGCACGAAATGCCTCGTCGATCTCGGCGCGACTTCGAGCGACGAAGTTCCACCACATGAGAATGTCGCTCTCGAATGGAACGCCGCCCAAGATCATGGCTTTCGTCGCTTCACGTACGTCCAAGAAAATCTCGTCGGCGCCGCTGCCTAAATAGCCGAGTTGGCCAGGTTGAAGGATGTCGCCGTCAATAAGGAGCGAACCTTCTAGCACGATGACGCAGTATTCAAAAGTGGGTCGAAGCGGGACCGACAGCGGACCGCGAAGCACCAATTCGGCTCCTACGAGTTCAGTGTCGTGACGCGCGGCGCTTCGCACGCTCCACCACTCGCCGACCAGCACGGTGACGTCTGCATCGTCAATCTCGATTCGAGGCAGATCGCGATGATGTTCGAAAGCTGGTTCGAGGTGCCGAGTGGCGTCGGGCTGGGCAATCCACAACTGAATCCCTTGGAGTTGCCCTTCATACTGTCCTGTTGCTTCTTCGGAATGTGACACGCCAAAACCGGCGGTCATGAGATTGAGTTGCCCCGGGGCAATGAGTTGCTCGGTACCGAGACTGTCGTGGTGGACGGCTTCGCCGTTCACCAACCACGTCACGGTCTGCAAGCCCGTATGAGGATGTGGACCGATGTCCAAGCCGTGCTCCTTGGTTACCCGCGCGGGACCCATATGGTCGGCGAAGCACCAAGCGCCGACGGTTCGGTGCCCACGACGCGGTAGGGCTCGGCGAACCGGCATCGCCCCAACGAGCGTGTGGCGACTTTGGCTCACTTCGAGGCGCGACACAACGTGAGGCTAGCGACGTTTTGGCCGCCGTCAAACTTGGCGCCGCTCGGTCGCGCGAAAAAGTGCCCGGGAGGGGTCGCCCGGGCACTTTTTGTGCAATGAATCTAGATGACGTCCGCGGGGTCGCTCTTTCGGTAGTGTCGCACTCCGAGAAAGGTGAGCACCAACATCACGAGGGCCAACACGAAGGACGCAATCGCGGCGTAGAACGCTACTGCCCCGAGGAAGCCGAATGCGTACGCGTTGAGCAGCAGACCGCGCAAGGTGTCGCCTCGAAAGATCAAGTTGACTTCGTTGGCAAGCGACGTATCGGAAGGGTCAGCCAAGGAGGCGGCACTCACTTGGGCGTAGGTCTTGCCGCCGCTGATTGCGTTTGTGTCGACGCCAATTATGTCATTGGCAAAAATCTGCGCCTCCGAGCCGGTGAGGACTTCTTTGCCAGCGTAGGACGTCATCTTTGCGTTGACGAGATCGCTATAGTCCCGCTGACCCGTGGTCGGAAAATAGATCTTCTGTTCGCTTAACTGCGAGTGAACCTGCGAATTCGTGAAGCTATAGCCAATCGTTAAGCCCACGCCAGCAACCAACAGCATCACGGTGAGTAACACGCCAACCCAGTTGAGGATTAGGTCCAGAGTCTTGCGCCTCATAAGTAATTCCTCTCGATATTTTTCTCCTTCATTCTCGCGTGGCGCCGATGACATGTTGTAGAGGAGAAAGTCCCTTTCACGAGCAGAACCCTTTGCTACGTCGTCAATTGACCTCAAGACCTATTCGTCGCAAGTAACCGAGGCCCATCACAGCGGCTTCGCAACCTACTCTCTCAAGGGCCGCCACGTCGTTATCATCGCGCACCCCGCCCGCGGCGACGATCTTGAGTCCGCTCGCGCAAACGTGGCGATACAACCCGAGGTCGGGCCCACGCATGGTGCCGTCGCGCTGGATGGCGGTGACGTGAAGACGGGTGACGCCCGCGACCACGCATCGATGCAGTGCCTCGTCGACGCCGAGACCAGCGGACGCCTTCCAACCTCGCACGGAGAGCTCGCCATCTCGAACGTCAAATGCAACGACGAGTTGTTCGTTGAATGCGTCAACGAATTCTCCGAGCGCCTCCGATGTCGACCACACAGCAGTCCCCACGATGATGCGACTCGCCCCGGCGTCAAGCGCGTCGCGGGCACTCGCGAGTGTGCGTATACCTCCCGATACTTGAAGCGGAATGGTCCCGGCGAGGAGCGAGCATCGTCTCACGACGTCGCGTCGTAGTTCGCCATCTCGAGCACCTTCAAGGTCCACGATATGGATGAGGGGAGGATTGGTCGCGACGATTCGGGCCATGAAATCCTCAATGGGCTTTCGAAACAAAACGCGATCGTAGTCGCCCTGTTTCAGTCGTACGGCGAAGTCGCCGAGCAGGTCGATGGCGGGAATCAGTTGCATAGCAGCGTAGTAGCATGATAGCATAGTGATATGACGAGTGGCAAGGTACTCCCGGCGGCTTCCATGCCCGAGACGGCAGAGCGGTTTGACGAGCTCGTCGCCGCCTTCGCGCTGCTGCGCGACCCCGAGATCGTGGCAGCGTTCTTGAAAGATCTCTGCACCACCAATGAGCTCGACGCGATGGGACAGCGTTTGCAAGTGGCCCGACTGGTTGATGAGTCGATTCCCTATCAGGAGATCTCTCGTCGCACTGGCGCATCCACCGCCACCGTCACTCGCGTCGCGCACTGGCTGCACTATGGCGAAGGTGGCTACCAAGCAGTTCTGAAACGAGGTCGAAAATGAGTCGTCTTACCATGGCACTACCGAGCAAGGGTCGCTTGCGCGAACCCTCGTGGTCACTGCTCGAGGCGAGTGGCGTCGCGCCCCAGGAACCGGGGGAGCGAGTGCTGCAAGCGCACTGTCGTAACGCCGATATTGATTTGCTCTTCGTTCGCGCTGATGACGTGCCGGAGTACGTCCAAGATGGCGTGGTGGACTGCGGTATCACGGGACTTGACCTCGTCTACGAACGTGACAGCGACGTCGAAGTACTCCTTCGATTGGGGTACGGGACTTGCTCGTTGCAAGCAGCAGTCTCCATGGAAGATCCGGCGACGAGCATCGAAGACTTGGAAGGTCGTCGCATTGCGACGTCGCACCCTCGCATCGCAGCGAAAGTGCTCGCCGAGCGAGGGATCAAAGCAGAGCTGGTCCGCGTAGCTGGTTCGGTTGAGATCTCGCCGCGCCTAGGGCTCGCTGACGCCATCATCGATCTCGTGTCGACGGGCTCAACGCTTCGCACCAATGGCTTGCGATCGATCGGTACCCTCTTCGAGTCAGAAGCGGTGCTCGTAGGCCGGTTGGGGTCCAAAGACCTCGAAGGGCGGCGTACGTTAACGACGGTGCTTGGTTCGGTCATCAACGCGAGAGCTAATCGCTACTTGTTGTGCAATGTCGCCAAGGAGCGTCTCGCCGACGTGACCGCGCTCCTGCCGACGACCGGTTCGCCGACGGTGATGGACTTGGCGACGCCCGGGATCGTGGCCGTGCACGCGCTCGTGCCCGCTGCGGCGATTTGGTCCCTGTTACCGAAGTTGGAAGCCTGTGGCGCGAGTTCTATTCTCACGCTGCCCGTTGAACGGATGGTCCCGTGAGTAAGCCAGTCACGACGAATCGAGACTTCAGTATTGAAGACGTCGTCAACGACGTTCGAGAGCGTGGTGACGCCGCGCTCGTCGAGTGGTCGCAACTGTTCGATAAGACGACTGCGGACAAGCCCGAGCGCGCGGTCGCCTACGGGGACATCCCTACCGCCGCGGTGCTTGACGCGGCGCAATCCGTGCGAACCTGGCACGCGGCGCAGCGTCCCGCGGATGTAATGCTCGAAGTGTCGCCTGGCGTCACACTCGAGCGACGCTGGACGCCGCTACGTTCAGTGGGCATCTACGTGCCAAAGGGTCTCGTGTCGTCGCTCATCATGAGTGCCGTACCCGCACAAGTGGCGGGTGTAGAACGAATCGTCGTCTGCACGCCGCCGAATGGTGCACCCGCCGTCGCCGCGGCGGCGGCGTTACTCGGCATCGATGAGGTGTGGGCCATTGGAGGAGCACAAGCCATCGCCGCCATGGCGTACGGTACAGAGTCAATCGCGCCCGTCGACAAGATCTTCGGACCGGGCGGTGGTGCCGTCAACACGGCCAAACTCTTGGTGAGCCGCGACGTCGCGATTGACCTTCCGGCGGGGCCGAGTGAGATTGTCGTGGTCGCCGACATTGGCTACGACGAGGAGATTATTCAACAAGAGATCGCAGCACAAATGGAACACGGACCTGATTCTCGTGGGTTCATCGTTCGAGTGGGCGACGATATCGAAGCGGCGCTTACACAAGTCGAAAGTTACGCCGCGGAGCACGTGGCCTTGTTGGGCGAACGCGCGGAGTCACTCGCGAATCGGATTCGTAATGCGGGGGCTGTCTTCGTTGGGCCTTACTCGCCCGTGCCCGCGGGAGACTATGCAACGGGTGGTAATCACGTGCTGCCCACGGGCGGTTGGTCGAAGTCAACTGGCGGACTCGGGCTCGAAGCGTTCATGAAGACCGTGACCGTGCAGCGCGTGACGAAGGAGGGCCTCGAGCGATTGGCGCCCACTATTGAGGCACTCGCGGAACTCGAGGACATGCCGGCCCACAAGAAGACGGCACGGCGATGAAAAAACCCGAAGCGCTCGACGCGTATCAGTGGCCCCCGTCGAATGATGCAATAGCGGCGAAGGTCGGACTCGACGTGCGCCAGATCATTCGATTCGACGGCAATACGCCCGCGACGCCACCGGCGAGCGCGCGTCCTGCCGCGCTCGCGCGAGCGTTGGCGGATGTCAATGAATACGATCGTGGGCGTTACGAAACGCTTCGTCGGGCGATTGCTTCATTGCACGACGTCGAACTTGATCAGATCGCGATCGGTGCCGGTAGCGACGAATTCATCGTGCTCATTGCTCGCATCTTCGCGCAGAACGGTACCATCGCGACGGTGCCGGCGAACTCGTATTCGATGTATCGCTACGCCGCGCTCATGGCGGGAGCGACCGTGATTGAGGACGTGCAAAAGGCCGATCTTGTCTTCGTATGTCGCCCCAACAATCCGACTGGCGAACTTCCCGATATACCAAATGTGCCCGGTCAGCTCGTGATCGACGAGGCGTACGCCCACTACGCCGGGGTTGATGCATTAGAGCGCGTCAACGAAGGTGCCATCATCTTGCGCACGTTTTCCAAGGCCTACGGTCTCGCCGGTGCGCGAGTTGGATACTCCATTGCCAATCGAGACCTCACGTCGGTTCTCAGTTCGCGCCAAGCCCCGTTGTCCGTGTCGTCCCTTTCCGCGGCCCTGGCACTCGCGGCGCTTTCGACCCCCGTCGACGTCACCGCTCAGATCGAGGAGCGCGAGCGACTTTCGAAAGAACTCAGCACACTAGGCCTCGAGCCCGTGCCCTCGTACGCGAACTTCCTCTTCATCCCTATGGATGATCCCCAAGATCTCGTAGAGCGGCTCATGGTCTACGGGGTCGTCGTTCGGGCCTTCGCGACGGGATTGCGCATCAGCGTACGTGACGAGTTGGACGATAACGTGCTGCTCGACGCAATGCGAGCTGTGTTGAATGGCGTACCAATGCCGAGCCCGTCGAACCGATCTCGACGCGCCACCGCCGAGACTCTGTTGAACGTGCGTCTGCGCGTGCCGGGTGAAGGCCGCGTTTTTGTGAATACCGGCCAAGGTTTCTATGACCACATGCTCCAACAACTCGCGTTCCACGGTGGCATGGATCTTCGCCTCGAAGGAGTTGGTGATCTGGAAACTGGAGATCATCACACGGTCGAAGACATGATGCGCGCCTTCGGTGAGGCACTCGATGAGGCACTCGGTGACCGCAGGGGTCTCACACGTTACGGTGAGGCACGCGTGCCAATGGATGAGGCGCTTGCGCACGCGGTCGTGGACTTATCGGGGCGTGCGACCGCGAACATTTCAATTTCGCCCGATCCAGGGATGGCGGCGCACGCGTTTGAATCGCTCGCCCAAACCGCACGAATCACGCTGCACGTCACCGCGACTGGCAACAATGATCATCACGTCGCCGAAGCATCATTCAAGGCGGTCGGACGGGCTCTCGCCCAGGCCCTGACGCGTGACGGGAGCCTCATTCGTTCGACCAAGGGTTCGCTGTGAGCGACGTCGTCGTTGTTGATTATGGCGCGGGCAACACGCGCTCGGTGCGCGCAGCGATGACGCACCTGGGATTGACGAGCGAGGTGACCTCCGAACCCGACGCCATTGCCGGCGCTCCTTTCGTCGTGCTTCCGGGCGTTGGATCGGCGCGTAGTGCAATGGAGCACTTGGTGGCGACCGGTGCGGACCAGGCGTTGCACCGACGCTTTCAAGACGGCGGCGCGATCCTCGGCATTTGCCTTGGAATGCAGTTGGCGCTCGAAACGAGTGAAGAAGACGGTGGTGTCGCATGCCTCGGATTACTCGAGGGCAGCGTCGTTCGTCTGCACGCCGATCGCGTTCCGCGTCTCGGCTGGGCGTTGGTCGAACCTTGGGGCGAGGCCTTCTACTTCGCACATAGTTACGTGGGCGTGTCACCATTGTCAGTCGCGACGTCAGACGGTTTGACGGTCGCAATTGAATCGGGTTCATTCCTTGGCGTCCAGTTCCACCCGGAGAAGAGCGGCGACGCCGGACTGAAGTTTCTTGAGCGATGCCTCTCGCTCGCCTAATTCCCTGCCTCGACGTCGCGAATGGTCGTGTCGTCAAAGGCGTAAGTTTCGTCGGGCTTCGCGACGTCGGTGATCCGGTCGAGCTCGCGGCGCACTACAGCGCCGGCGGAGCTGACGAATTGGTGTTCCTCGACATCGCGGCAACGCCTGATGACACTCGAACGATGACCTCGGTCGTGAACCAGGTGGCTGACGTGCTCGAGATTCCATTCACGGTAGGGGGAGGTGTGCGCAGCGTTGAGGACGCGTCGCGCATCATCGAGTCCGGAGCAGATCGCGTGTCGCTCAACTCGGCCGCGCTCGCTACACCGTCATTGATTGGTGCCATCGCCGATCGTTACGGGAGCCAAGCCGTGGTGGTAGCGATTGATGCCGGTGAAGGCGTGGTACACACGCACGGCGGGCGCGTCGCGACCAAGGTGGCGACGCTGCAGTGGGCGAAGGAGGCATGCGAACGCGGAGCGGGCGAGATTCTTCTGACCTCAATTGCCCAAGACGGTAAGCGCACGGGCTTCGACTTGGCCCTGACGCGAGCCGTGCGTGGTGTGGTCAGCATTCCGGTCATTGCCTCGGGGGGTGCCGGATCCGCAGCCCACGTCGCCGAAGCGTTGCGCGTCACTGATGCCGCGTTAATAGCGTCAATCGTCCACGAGAACCCCTCGGGACTACCAGGACTTCGCAGGGAGATCGAAGCACTGGGCATTCAACTACGACCTTTCAAGGAGCGATGATGACCGACGACCTTCGAGCGGCGATTGTCCAAGATGACGCGACGGGCCGCGTCCTGATGATGGGTTGGATGGACGACGAGGCACTCGCGCTCACTCGCTCGAGCGGGCTCGCGACGTTCTACTCACGCTCGCGTCAGAAACTATGGGTAAAGGGTGAGACTTCGGGAAACTCATTGCACGTCTCCGAAATCATCCTCGATTGTGACGAGGACGCCGTACTCGTGAAGGTGCACCCCGATGGTCCGGTGTGTCACGACGGCTCAACGTCGTGCTTCACACCATGGTTGTGGCGAAGGATCCTCCAACGCGAAGAGGCGTCGACTCACGACTCCTACGTCGCGCGCAGTCTTCGTGAAGGGACGCCGTTCATCGCTCGAAAGGTGGGCGAAGAGGCGGTCGAACTCGCGGTCGCATCGTTGAGCGAAACCGACGAGCGGGTCGTGAGCGAAGCAGCGGATCTCTGGTTCCACGTATTGCTACTCCTACGCAGTCGCGGACTCGATCCCGCAGCCGTCGAAGACGAACTACGTCGCCGCGACAAGTAAATTCTCGTAATGGACCGCGGCAACGCCGACAAGGGTAGTGGCGCGTGCGACGTTACGGGCGGGCCGTCATGATGGCGGTGAGCGTTTCGTCGGGCACGTTCGTTCTGGTGCTCGCCGTCTTCTTGGCGTCAGGCGTTGAAATGGTCGAAGCGCTCACCATCGTGCTCGCTGTTGGTCATACTCGCGGTTGGCGTACGAGCCTCTATGGTGTCGCCTCGGCGCTCGGTGCCCTCGTCGTCTTGGTCGCGCTCGTCGGGCCCGCGCTGGTGCGCGTGCCTCTGTCGACGTTGCATCTGGTGATTGGATTCGTGCTCTTGATCTTTGGAATGCAGTGGTTGCGAAAATCCATCCTTCGCTCGAGCAATTTGAAGGCGAAGCACGACGAGGACGAGATTTACCGAGCCACGGTCGCCGAACTTGCTTCGTCCGAACCACGACGACGTCTCGATCGTATTGGATTCGTCGTTTCGTTTAAGGGCGTGTTTCTCGAGGGGCTCGAGGTGGTGATCATCGTGATCACGTTGGGATCGTCCGCGCACCGTATTGGACTTGCCGCCCTCGCGGCCGGAGCCGCCGTGCTGCTCGTCACCGCGCTCGGTGTTGTCGTCGCGAAACAACTCAATCGAGTTCCCGAGAACGCATTGAAGATGAGTGTCGGGATCATGCTAATGAGTTATGGAACCTACTGGACGGGCGAAGGTCTGCACGTTCGTTGGCCCGGTGGTGACGTGTGGCTCCTCATCCTCGTCGGCATTTACCTTTTCGCTACGTGGTTTCTTGTCGCGTCGTTGCGACGCGGTGAGGAGGCGCTCGCCGCCTCGAGCAGCCGATGATGAGACTTCGAAGGTCACTACCCTTTCGCGTGGCAAAAGGCTTTGCGATTTTCTGGTGGGATTTTCTCGTTGGTGACACGCCCGAGTTGTTTGTCGCGGCCCTTGCGATCGTGGGTATCATCGCGTTGTGCCGCGTGGTTTGGCGGATCAACGTGTTGGCGCTCGTTGCATTGCCGGTGTTGTGTGTGCTCGCGCTGGCCCTCTCGGTGCGCCGCGCTCAAAGGCAATTGCGAAAAGAGTGATTACGAAGTTGGCAATTCGTAGGACGTCATGGACAGAGATCCCATTTCGTAGCCGTCGATCGCCGTCGTCATTGGCGACCCCGCCGCAGCGGCGAGACCCGCGAGATAGGCGAGAGGCAAGAAGTGGTCGGGTGTCGGTACCGCCAAGTTGTAGTCGTGATGACCGGCGACCTTGCCGAGCGCGGAGGGATCGGCCGTCATGATCTCGCGCACGTCGTCATCAAAACGATGCGCCCAGTCCGTCCCCTGACCCTGCATGGTCCAATCGATGAGGCGCAAATTGTGCACGATGTTGCCACTTCCTAGGATGAGGACGCCTTCGCGGCGCAGTTCGTGCAACTTGAGGCCCAGCCCGAAGTGGTAGTCGAAGGGCAATTCGGAATTGATGGACAACTGCAACACTGGTACGTCAGCTTTTGGGAACATATGGACGAGCACGGACCACGTGCCGTGGTCGATACCCCAACTGTCCTCGTCGAGTCCTACGTAGGTTGGTTGAACGAGGTCGACGACGCGCTGGGCGATGTCGGGGTCGCCGGGCGCCGGGTACGAGACGGCAAAGAGTTCCTTTGGGAATCCGTAGAAATCGTGAATCGTCCGAGGCGCGCGCATGGCGGTGATGGCCGTTATGTTCACGAACCAATGAGCTGAAATCACGAGTACGGCCTTTGGCGTGGTCGTCATTGCCCCGAAGTTCGACCACGAATCCGTATAGCGATTGTGTTCGAGAGCGTTCATTGGATTACCATGACCGAAGAACGCGGCGGGCATCAACTCACTCATGGCGCCTTTACCTTAACGCGAGCTTCGTGGCGTGACTCGACTCGTCAGGGCAACTCGTGGCTGATTCACTGGTAATGAGGAGGGATCTCGTGCGAGTCGCGACGGATGCGTCGGATCTCCTCTTTGAGGCGAGCGTTCTCCTCGCGCAATAGCACCACGAGCTCCTGGAGTTCCTCGACGGTGGGTGCGCGCTCGCTCACGACACAAGGTTGGCATACGTCAAAGCGTCGCGCGAGCTGGGTGGGGAATTGGGTACGACGAAATTAAGATTTACGCACCGATGTCGTTAGAATCGGCGACTATGCGCCACGACCATTGCACCGAAGTCTGGGCGGAGCGATAAGCGATGGCTACGTGGGTCCGGATCCTCTTTGGCGTTTTCGGTGTCGTGGTCCTGGTACTCGTCCTGGACGCGGCCATTCGTACCTTCCTGTTGCCACGCGCCGCACGAGTGCGTCTCAGCCAGTACCTCGCGCGCGCCGTCTCGTACGTATTTCGAATGTTTTCGATGCCTAAGCGCTCCTACGCACGACGCGACCAGGTCCTTTCGCTCTTCCCTTCGGTCGTCCTACTTACGTACCAGGCAACCTGGTTGGCGCTGACGCTGGTGGCCTTCGCGTTCGAATTCATCGCCGCCGGCGTGCCGAGTTATCGTGCGGCGTTCAAGGTCTCGGGATCATCGATCTTCACCCTCGGCACCACGGCGGGCCACGGGGGATGGCAGATCGTACTCAGCTACGCCGAGGCGGGCGTTGGGCTCACGTTGCTTGCATTACTCATTTCCTTCATCCCAACGCTGTACGCCGCATTCCAACGTCGAGAGACGTCGGTCTCACGATTGACCGTGCGCGCGGGCATTCCCGCCACGCCCTGGGGCATCCTCGAGATCGCCAAGAGTGTGAGTGATTTCCAACTTCTCGATGAACTGTGGCGCGAGTGGGAGCAGTGGTTCATCGACGTTGGTGAAACACATTCGACCCTCGTCATCCTCAACTTCTATCGATCTCCGACACCCGACCAAACCTGGATTGGTTCCGCCGCCTCGGTGCTCGACGCCGCAGCCCTCTTTCAGTCCACCGTGGACCTCGACGTGTCACCAACTGCGGGTCTTTGTATCAGGGCAGGCTGGATCAATCTGCGCCGGGTGTCGGACTACTTCCAGGTTCCTTATTCGCGCGAGGTGAGTTGGAAGAACAAGATCTCGATCTCGCGTGAGGAGTTCGACATCGTCTGCGATCGACTTGTTCGAAGTGGCGTGCCCCTCGTCGCCGATAGGGATTTGGCGTGGAAGGACTTCGTTGGATGGCGAGTCAATTACGACACGATGATTGAAGCAGCCTACGGCCTCTTCAATTGCCCTCGCGTTGACTGGCGTGACGCTGCCCAACAACCACTCGTGGAGAAGTCGAACCAGCGCGGTCTACACATTGATCCTTGACGGCGTGTCGAGGTCCTAAATTGAGGCGACGAATTCGGACAGGATGCGACGAAGCTCGACGGTGGTTTTGTCGGCGCGCGTGTGCAGTTCGCTCGTGATGTCAAGTGGTAGTGAAAGGTCTTCGTAGCGCGACTGGAGGAAGAGGTCCTCATTGACGACTGCGACTTCGAAAGCAATGGCATCCTCCATGCGCTCGACCGATCCGTCCAAATCGTTTCGCCAGAGACTCGAGTAGATGCGAACGTGGTCGTCGTCGATTGGCGTGAGGAAGAATCCGATGACGTTGACGCCACCCGCATCGAGGAACTCTATAGCGAGCTCCAGGTGAAAGGGTGCGGTGTAGCGATACGTGAGACGACGGCGTTGAAGTAAGGGTCGAACACCTTGTTCGACGCCCCTATCCTCTCGGTTGGCGAATTCGTGTTCGTACGCGGCTTCAAAACGCAATCCATCTCGAGTCACGTTGTAGAGAGGCACCTCTCGTGCTTCACCGGCGCCGAAGGTGCCCGCGTGGATGAAAGGAAAATGTGCCATGTCGAGGAAATTGTCGGCGAGCAATCCGGCGCTGGCTCGCGTCTCGATGACGGGTAGATCACCGCGCTGAAAACTCACGTCGTGGGCAACACTGATGGAGGGACGGGGAGTTTTGGGTTCAAGCGGAGCGATGAACACCATGCCATGGGATTCGAATGTTCCCGCCGGTGCCGAGAGCTTCGCGCGAGAAGGAATGGTGGCGTGCTCGCCCAGTGCAGGAATTTCCACACAAATGCCTTCCGAGTCGAAAAGCCATCCGTGATAGACGCAGCGAAGGTGATCCGACTCGCAGGTGCCAAGTGACAGCGGTGCACGTCGGTGCGGACATTGATTCCTATAGACGCGCAGATCTCCGCGAGACTCTCGAAACGCGACATAACTTTCGCCCAACAGCCTGAACGCATTCGGGCGGCTCGTCACTTCGTCACTGCGACACAGCGGATGCCAGGCGTGGCGTAAGGCGGGATCGAGGTTACCAAGCCCGTGGGTCATGGCGCAAAGATAGTGGAAGTCGGGCAAGATGGGTGTCGCGCGCAATGCACCACGTGCGCCGGTAGGGTTGTCCCAAGACGCCGTACTGAATGCAAGGAGTCACATGGACCAGTCCGATCAGTCGCCCGTCATCGTACGTGAACCAATGAGCGACGAAGAACTCACCGCGCTCGCCCTTTCAGCGGACCCGAATGCCCCCCTCGACCCCAATGCGGTGCCCTGGTATTCGGCGCTCGCTTTGCAACGAGGACTCTTGCCCGACTGGTACATGCCCATTCCAAGCGCTTCGCATCGAGGGAAAGGCACGCGTATCGTGATTGGCGTTCTCGTCGTGGGCTTTCTCACGATCGGCGCGTTCGGGCTCTGCATCACGTCGGGCTTTCTCTCCCTCGCTTGACGCAAGGACCTTTGCGAGACTTCGGGGCACTGCGGTGTTACGTGCGCTCCAACGTGTGCAGGTATGCCTTGAGTGCCGTAAGGCCTTCGCCGAGAAAAAGATGTGCGTGCTCACCAATCTCTAGACTGTTGTCAAGAATCGTCGACGTCACCTCGACTAACAGACGCGTCGCCGCCCGTGCTCGCTCCTTCGATATTCCCACGAAGCGCACTCGTAGGAGATTGGACAGCATCTCAAGATAATGCTCCGCTTCTTTTCGGTCCATCGCCACCAGTTCAGGTACCGCGCGGAAGGCTCGTCGCAGATACGTTGTCGCAGGACTTTCCATTCTTAGTTCAAGAGCCAACGCGAACATTTCGTCGGCCCAATTGTCGAGATCTTGCGCGTCGGCAATCTCGTTGAGTTTTAAAACGAGGGGAGCGGTGCGCCGCTCTTCGTCGAGTCGAAAGAGTTCGACGAGGATCGCAGTCTTGTCGGGGAAGTAGTGATACACGGTACCGATGTTGACGCCGGCGCGTTCGGCGACGACGTTCGTGTTGAGTCCCTGAACGCCGCGTTCGACGATGATGTCGGTCGAAGCTTGCAAAATGCTCGCGAACGTGGCGATGGACCGAGCTTGTGAGGGTCTCTTTAATTGGGAACGTTCCTCAGAAGCTACTTTTACCATTTCACTAGTATTCACCGTCTAGTACTCAAAGAACCGGACAAATTTAATTCGATTTTTGCTTAACTTTTTCGAAGGATGCAAATGCCCGTTGTGGTCTACCGAGCCCGCGAAATTATCACCCTGGACGCCAGTTGTCCCATCGCGACGGCGGTCGCCGTGAACGACGGACGCGTCTTACACGTCGGTACCTATGAGGAGGTCTCGGACGGCTTACGTGACCAGACATTTAGCACTAACGATCAGTTCATTGACCGTGTGATGGTGCCCGGATTCATCGAGGCTCACGGGCACCTCACCTTGGATGGCTCGCTGGGCCACTTGGTGTGGACGGGCTACGACGATCGGCGTCGACCCGATGGCAGTGTGTCGAAAGGCTGTCGCTCACTTGGTGACGTCATTGAGCGTCTTCGTGAACGAGCCAACGACGTGACTGGCACGGTCGTGGGTTACGGATTCGATCCGGTCTTCCACGACGGGCGTTCGCTGCGCCGCGACGACCTCGATCAAGTCAGCGACCACCAAGGTGTGCTCGTCGTGAATGCGAGTTTTCATCTCGCGTACGCGAACTCGGCGCAGATGCAACGCTGCGGCATCGATGAGTCGAGCACCGACAAGGGCGTGATGAAGGATGCGAGTGGAGTGCCAACGGGAGAGTTCCACGAGACGGCGGTCCTTCTCGTACTGGGTGATGCGAGCATCTTCGCGAGTGACGCAGAACGATCAGCGCGCAATGGAGCGGAACTACTTCGTCAAGCCGGAGTCACGTCAGGCAGCGACCTCGCACTCTTCGCCGCGGGCGACGCCTTCGAAGTGTACGCGCGGGTGGCCAACAGCGAGGACTTTCCGGTGCGCGTCTTTTACTCGCCCCACGTCGAGGAGATGGCGAAGCACTTCGAACCCGAATCGCTGCTTGCCCATTTGTCGACGTTGCGTTCAAAGGGAAGCGATCGTTTCGCCATGGGACCATTGAAATGGATTGCCGACGGTTCAATCCAGGGCTTCACGGGAAAGTTGCTCTGGCCTGGCTACTGCGGTGGCGATGACCACGGTGTTCTGATCTTCAGCGAAGACGACCTTTTTGAAAAGGTCCTTCCCTATCACGAGGCGGGCTTTCAACTCGCGATTCACACCAACGGTGACGACGCCATCGCGACGGTGCTGCGAGCTCTAGAGCGAGTGTTGCAACGCGTACCCCGTTTTGATCACCGTCACCGACTCGAACATTGTCAAATGGCGACGAAGGCCATGGTGCAAAAAATGGCCGCCTTGGGTGTCGGGGCGAATTTCTTCTCGAACCATATCTATTACTGGGGTGACATCCACCGCACCACGACCATGGGCCCCGACAAGGCGCGTCGCATGGACCCCGCGCGCAGCGCTGTGGAAGAAGGTGTCGCGTTCTCACTGCACTCAGATCACCCGGTGACGCCAGTCAGTCCATTGTTCACGATGTGGTGCGCCGTCAACAGGGTCACGAGGAGCGGGTACCAGCTAGGTGCTTCCGAACGACTCACGCCGCTTGAGGCGTTGCGCGCGGTGACGCTCGGATCGGCGTTCCTGCTAAAGCGAGATGACCAGCTGGGCTCGATCGAAGTTGGCAAATGGGCTGACTTCACGGTGTTGGCGGAAAATCCATTGCGCGTTGATCCGATGACGATCAAAGATATAGAGGTGGTGTCGACCGTAGTTGCGGGAGTCGTGCGCACGAGCGTGTGACGCTTGTGAATAAAAGTTCAATAATCTTTCTCGGTTGATTGCAACGACTGGCTCTCGCGTGCGCGGTGCGGACGTCCGACCCCAGGTCGCTCGCTTGGTCATTTCTATGCCCGCGTAGAATCGCACTACAGGTGCGTTCTAATCCCGGTGCGCCGTGGAAGCAAGAGGCGTGTGGTGCCCGCTATAGGCGTGAATTCGCTCTTTAAATCGTATGGGGGTGTGCACGCCGTGAGCGACGTCTCCTTTGAAGTTGGGCGTGGCGACGTGTTTGCGTTGCTGGGTCCTAATGGCGCCGGCAAGACGACCACCATTGAGATCCTCGAGGGATTCAATAAGCGCGACGGCGGCGATGTGCGCGTGCTTGGCGTCGACCCTGGCGAGCGACACAACCAGCGTTGGCTTCGCACTCGTATTGGAGTCGTATTACAAGAGATGGCGGTCGAGTCATTCTTCAGCGTGCGACAAGTGCTCGAGCGTAACGCTGGGTTCTACCCCGCACCTCGTCGCGTTGATGAGGTCATTGAACTGGTTGGGCTGTGCGATAAGGCCCAAGTGAAAGTGAAGAAACTTTCGGGCGGCCAACAGCGACGCCTGGACATCGGACTCGGCATCATTGGAAATCCGAGGCTCCTCTTTCTCGACGAACCTACGACGGGTCTTGATCCGGCGGCTCGGCGCATGACGTGGGATTTGATTCGAACGCTCTCCGAGCAGGGGACAACCGTCGTGTTGTCCAGTCACTACATGGACGAGGTTGAAGCCCTCGCTCAACACGTCGTCGTCTTGGCGAAGGGACAAATCGCCGCGTCGGGCACTCCGTGGTCGCTCGGGGGACGAGAATTTGGAAAAGTCGTGATCTCTTTCATGCTGCCCGACGGTGTCGCGCTCGCCGACTTACCAGTGACTCCTTCGCGGTGCGCGGGCGGAAAGGTCGAAGTCGACACCGACTGTGAGATCGAGGTCCTCGCTCGATTGACGAACTGGTCAATGGCGACACACCACTCGATCGCGGGACTGAGCGTGATGCGCCAAACACTCGAGGATGTCTATTTGAAACTCACGCACGACGCGGAACAACGCGCCGAAGTGGTCGTGGCATGAGCACGGTCGACACCAGAGAATCTGACCCGAAGAGCGTCAAGAAGGATCTTCGTCTGGTACTGCATCAAGTCAAATATGAGCAGATGGCGTTTTGGGTGAATCGCACCGGCGCGATCTTCACCATTGGTTTTTCGGTGCTCTTCTTGGTGTTGCTCGGTGCCACCAACGGGAGCCAGACCATCAGTTCGCTGCACAACATCACGAACGACCAGTTCTACGTACCCGGATTCGCCGCGTACGGGGTGATGTCGGCGTGTTTCACCATGCTCGCTATCAATCTCGTGACCCGCCGAGAAACCGGCTTGTTGAAGCGCCTTCGCCTGAGTCCGCTGCCGACGTGGGCATTGCTAGCGGCGATCTACATCAGTACGGCGATCGTTGCGGTCTCGCAAGTCGCCGTTATCTTGATCATCGGTCGCCTCGGCTACGGCGTCCAGTTCCCGACGAACTGGCTGGCGCTCGGGCTCGTCCTCGTCGTGGGGATCGCGTGTTTTACGGCGATGGGTGTCGCGATCAGCTCGGTGATCCCCAATCAGGAGACGGCGGGACCGGTGACGAGCATCGCGTTCTTCTTGCTGCTCTTTCTCTCGGGCCTCTGGTTTCCCATATCGCCAACGTCTGGTCTCGCCACGTTCTCCAAGTTCTTTCCCGTCTACCACTTGCTCCAAGCAATGGCGGCGCCGTTCCAGTTACAACCCGGAGTCTCGGCGTGGGCGTGGGGCGACTTGGGCATCATCGCTCTCTGGGGCGTAGGTTGTGGGCTCATCGCGCTTCGTCGCTTTCGATGGTCCCCTCGGCGTAATTAGGCGTGGCGACGCACGGTCTCGAGAATGAGATCGCTGCCTAAGGAAACAGTCCTCGGATCTCGGTCGCTTCGGCAATTCGCTCGACGCCCACGGCAATCGCCGTTTCTCGTAGCGTTACTTTTAGTTCCTTTTGGCGCGACCAGATGTGGTTGAACGCTTCGTGCATCGTCTTTTCAAGGCGCTGCTGGAAGAGTTCGGACTCCCACATGAATCCCTGGAGGTCTTGGGCCCACTCGAAGTAGGACGCGACGACGCCACCAGCGTTCGCGAGAACGTCAGGGATCACGGGTATGTTGCGACTTGCGAGGACGGCAGCACCGTCACCGGTCGTTGGCCCATTCGCCGCTTCGACCATGATCGTCGCGGACATCGTTTCGGCGACCTTGTCGGTGATGACGCCACCGAGGGCCGCGGGAATCGCGATGTCACTGGGGATCGTCCAGAACTCGTCACTCTCCACCTCGTCGCTGTCCGCAAAGCCAACGACGGTGCCCGATTCGGCGAAATGCTTCGCGAGGGCGAGGTGGCTGATCCCACCGGGCACGTGAATCGCACCTCGCACGTCGGCGACGCCCACGACTTTCATGCCGCGGTCGCTCAAGAGCTTCACGAGCGGTGCGCCCACCTTGCCATAGCCCTGCACGATGACACGTTGTGCGTTCGAAGCCCTCCCGAGGCGTTGCAGGAGGGCCTGCGTGCAGATCGTGACGCCGAGCGACGTGGCGCCCGCGTGTCCGAGCGTGCCTCCAATGGCGAGCGGTTTGCCCGTGACGACGCCAGAGATGTTGTGTCCGTGCAGCATCGAGACCGTATCCATGATCCAACTCATCACCTGTGCGTCCGTGTTGATGTCGGGCGCGGGGATGTCGCGGTCAGGGCCAATCATGGGACTGATCGAAAACGCGTAACGACGCGTGAGGCGCTCAAGTTCGGCGCGCGAGAGAGCAGTGGGGTCGACGCGCACGCCACCCTTGGCGCCGCCGTAGGGAATATTGACGACTGCGCACTTGATCGACATGTCGGCGGACAAGGCGGCGATCTCGTCAGCGTTCACGCTCTGGTGAAAGCGGATGCCACCTTTTCCCGGCCCCCGCGACGTGTCGTGCTGAATGCGCCAGCCGGTGTACATCTCGACGTTGCCCGCGTCCATTCGTACCGGCACCGCGACCTCGAGGATGCGCTCGGGTGTGACAATGCGCTTGATCATCCCTTCGTCGAGACCAAGGAGGGCGCCCGCGGTCTCGATGAGCGACGACACGCGAAGCCACGGATTGAACTCGTGCGACGAGGTTTCGTTGGAGTTCGCGACCACCTTGGTACCAGCCTTCTTCTCGATACGAAGGCAACGGGCCTTCTCGCTCCAGCGTAGGACAAGGAAGTTGACTTCAACCTTTCAACTGGCTGGTCCGATACTGTGCTTGACAGGAGTGAACGAAAGGTCGGTATGAAGGTTTCCACAATTCTGAGTTACGCGGGGGGCTTCAAACAAGCGGCGCAACAAGTCGTCGACATGGAAAAAGCCGGTCTCGATCTCGTCTGGGTCGCGGAGGCCTACGGTTTTGACGGGCCGTCGCTCATGGGCTATCTCGCCGCGCTCACCGACCGGGTGCAAATCGGTGCGGGTATCCTTCCGATCTACACCCGCACGCCTACCTTGATCGCGATGACCGCCGCGGGCATCGACGCGCTTTCCGACGGGCGATTCCATCTGGGACTCGGGGCATCCGGTCCTCAAGTGATCGAGGGATTTCACGGGGTCCCCTATTCGAACCCGCTTGGTCGCACGCGTGAGATCATTGAGATCTGCCGTGATGTCTGGAAGCGCGAACACCCA
>Ga0302319_10000861_pt1 | contig 67949 bp, 64 predicted proteins | sample Bog_T0_2_FD_203319 | JGI IMG/M metagenome (GOLD analysis project Ga0302319, IMG submission 203319) | Peat permafrost microbial communities from Stordalen Mire near Abisko, Sweden - Bog_T0_2 | ecosystem: Environmental > Terrestrial > Soil > Wetlands > Peat | place: Sweden: Abisko, Stordalen Mire...
CCATCCGGTACTGCTGACGCCGCAAGAGCACATTGCCTGAGACGGGTCCGGTTACACGCGCCAGAAACTTGCCCTGCTCTGTCAAGAAGGACACGCCGACGCCACGTTCGCAGCACAGACCCAGCAGGGGAGGGCTGCACGCAACCTGGCCCCAGCACACCAGACCTTCTAACGTATGCACTGGCACGCGCAGCTTGAGCTCCTGCCCGACCTTGATGGCAATGGTCTCGCCATCGCGGTGCAGGTAGGCTCCCTGAGTCATTACATGCAACGTATTGAGCAGCTTTCGCATGGCGAGCTAGACCTCTTGATTGAGCGAACGCACCTGGCGCTCCACCCAGCGCGCCGCGCCGTCCTGCTGCGCAGTGGCTTGGGGAAGGCAGACGTGAACCAGTGAGCAATTAGCGCAGTAAGGACCTGGCTGCGCCGGTGGCGTCTCCCGATTGCGGTACAGGCGGTGCATCGTGGCGGCCAGCTCTTCAGTCCGAGCGCGAAGCTCCGGCGTGAAGACCACCTCTTGGCGGCGGCGGGGATTACCGTAGAAGATAGCGCCACTCGCAATGGCCGTCTGCAGCATCTCCTCCAGACAAAGCGCCTGGGCGCAGAGTTGCACGGTATCGCAGTCGTTCGGCTTGCTCTTGCCCCGCTTGTACTCCACCGGATAAGGCTCTGGACGAAACTCTACAATGTCGGCGCGTCCGGTCAGCCGCAGTCTCTCCGACCGCAGCCACATTCCGCGCACGGTTCGGAGGTCGCCACGTCGGCTCTCTCCGGGCAGGTCGGCGCGCTCGTGCAGCAACCGCCCTTCGGCGGTCCGCATGTTCTCCACCCAGACTTGTTCCAGATGGATCAGCGCCCATTGCCGCGGACAGAAAGCCAGATGCTGCAAGCCGCTGATCGGCAGCGCATCGTCGTCTTCAGGAACGGAACCGGCCATGTGGGCACCATTTCAGTTCGATCAGAAGCCGTCTTTCTCCTCTGGAAACAGTCCGGCTAATGGCGTTATGGTGTAACCACCGTTGCCATCTTCATTCATTTTGAGTGAAGCGTGAACCTTGGCAGAAGAGTATTTGCCGGGCTTCGGTTGCTTCCACCACAGCACCTTGAGCACCTCCATGCTGCCTTCTGGGCGGGCAGAGGAAGCATCGTTCTCAAAGAGCTTGGTCAGCACAGCCTTGATAGCCTCGGCATCTGCATCACTGAATCCGGTTCGCTCGGCCAATTGCGGGTTCATGCTGCCATAGAAGACATAAACGGCGTCGTCAACGCGATGCTTCATGCCCATGGTGTCCGAGCCACGCTTGCTGCCGTCGCCTTCGCCGCTCACGCTCTTGGTGATCTGCGTGCTCGTCACGTCAACAGGCTTGAGACTGAACGCGGACTGCACTGTCACTGGTCCACGGATGGGGATGGAGATACCCGTGTCGCCCTCTTCTTCGGCTCCTTTGCCCTTGCTCTTCTTCGGTAGAGCGAAGAGTTGGCCAAAGGCGCGCACGTCAAACCAGGTCTCGTTCGCCAATCTGGCCGTATCGGCAGAACCAAACTTTCCGCCGAGCGCTTTCTCTGCGCGATCACGCAGGCTCTTCGCGTCGTCGTTCTTTCGGTCGTCCGACTGCACGAAAATTTTCTGTCCCGCTTCCATCAGGCGGTCGCGCAGCTTACGCTTCAGGCAGACATCCGAGATCTCTCCGTTGCCGTTGTAATCGGTGCGTGGCCGATTCCCATTCAACGGGTCGCCGTTGGGGTTGGCGTGCTTCACGCGAAGCACTACAGCAAAGTCGATCTTGTGTTGAAGTGAACTCACTGATTCCTCCTTATCGTTCAATGCGAGTCATGATTATGCGGCTATCTCCGCTTGGGTAGGTTCGTTCGCAGGTTCTTCCTTGCGGAAGGCGGCCCGCTGGCAGTGATAGCCGAGCAGGAACTCAGCGTCGAGGCGTCCTGCCTTGGTGAAATCGTCATTGTGGAAGCGGCTGATCACATCGTCGAGCAGACACTTCAGGTTGTGGAGATAGCCAGGACGGCTGCTTTGCAGACGCTGCATATAGGGCCGGAGCGCAAGCTCAATGGTGCGCCAGGTAGAAGCCGGATGGTCGGAGAAGCGCTGCATCAACCGCTCAGCCGTCGTGTCGCGGCCTTCTTTGGCAAGGTACAGCGCATAGCTCTCAATCTTCTCCGCGATTGCAAGCAACCGGCCGAACAGATAGTCTCGGGAGTTGCGATTCTCTTCAAGCGACATGGAATAGTTCTCCTCTCTTCTGCTGCCTCGCACCAGGGCACATGCGATGCCGAGGCAGCGTTCCCACTCCCAGTGGTTTTTACCGGCTGGATTTGCGGCCTGCTGGGCGCAGGCGGTGACTAGATCGCATGGAATAGAACGGCCATCTACAATACATGGCAGCAGTCGTTCGACCGTAGCCTTCTTGAGCTTCTCGTCCACGCGCCGACCGTAGGCCGCCTCGGCAATATCGCCGGGGGCAGGTGCGCCAACAAACTTGCGATCCTTACCCATGTTCTGCAGCCATGAAGTGTGCTCGTGCCAGCTTTGAATGCGCTCCAGAAACTCCGAAGCCTGCAATTCGCGGTAGTAGGTGATCGCCATGCGGCCCGGCGTTGCGGAGTCAAGAGCCATAACCACAATGTCTTCGCGATCTGTCAGCTTTGCGCGGTAGCCCCGAATCAGGTTGTTCAATTGCTTTGCGAATAGCTGGCCGACATCGCCCTTATACCGCTCTGGCGCTATAGGAGTTGGGGACACAATCACCGAATTCTGCGGAATCTCTACTCGGGCCTCCTCCTCGATTTCATTCGACGCTGCGATCACTTTCGGAATCGATTTGCCGCTTACAGCCCAAGCCACGATGGATTGACCACCGTTCCAGTATCCCTGACGCGCGAGCAGCCAACGTAGCGCGCTGTGTGCTTTTTGGGACGCTATATATCCGAGGCTTGCGGACTGCTCGGCATCAAGGAAACGCCCTTTGAACGTATACCCTTCCGTATCGTTCGAGCTGATAAGCTTCGCTTGATCGCGGCTGCTCCGGATGCTTTTTGGATGAAGCCGAGCGATGCGACCATTAATTCCAGAGGACATGCAGAGGCTAACAGCATCCGACTTGCTCGATTCGAATCTTTCCCATCGAACGAATGTTTCCGCGTCCTCCCAGGTATTCGCCAGCATTTCGTCCCGGAGTTCTACTCTCCAGCGTATCCATGCCTCGCTGGGTTCGAGCATTTTTCCATTCAGCCTGACCCGATCCAATTCCCCATTCGTTGACGTGAGTACCCGACTCTCAATCAGATCGGCTATCAATCTCTTTTGCTTGATATATTCCGATACAACGCAAGCCTTCGGATCCCTATATTCCGAGGAACACCACTCAGACAGTTGGGTTTCAAAACGAGAGAAATAATCTGCATTGAGACCATAATCCGAGCCATCCCCTGCACAATACGCGAGTTTGTCAGAGAGCGGGTTTGCTGCGGGCGACTTTCCAGCGCGTGCCGCAGAGACTTCAGAGACAAGTATCGGTGTTTCCTTTAGTAAACCAAGTTCCGCATTCCGAAAGCCACCTTGCCCGTTGAGCGTAATGCAAATCTGCGTATCCTGAGGCCGCGCAGAAATTGGAGGTAGCGGTGCTTTGTCAAACTGCGGCTGCCCGGCGCAGCAATCATACGTCTCTTGCAGTTTCTGAATCCAACTCACACCGTGCCTCCAACGCCTGCGGCGTACTGCTGTGCCTCGGACTCAACATATTGGAGGTTTTCTTCCAGGCCAAAGCGCTTGACGCCCATGGCACGAATATCCTTCTTTTGCTCAACCGGGATTTCGTTGGGACGCGGAAAAGTGAGGACGCCATCCACCAGTTTGGGGCACCAGAAGTTGCTGGCGAGCCGGTTTTCGCCCGTCTCGTCCGGGTAGTCGAAGCTGTGGAACATCAGACCGTACTGCAACTCGCCCGGATCGTCGAGTTCTCCCTTGCCGAAGCCGAATTCATACGGTTCAACATACCCCTGGCACTCGCGCGTCCCAAGAAAGATGTCCTGTCGGCCTCCGCGCTCCAGGCTTCGCTTTGCGACCTCGAAGTGCTTGCCATCGTTCCGATCCCGCTCAAGTTCGGGCCGATGAGGGTTCCACTCGAAGTGGGCGCGAACCTGGTACTCGATGCGCGATTCACGCGTCGCAGGGTCGGGATCGCCGGTCAGATATGTGTAGATCGCCAGTGTGTTGCCGCCGCCGTAGTCGAGCGGCTTGATTCCCTTGGTCTGCGTGCGAATACGCTTCATCACCCGGACACAGTCGATATACCAGATGAAGGTGGGCTTCCAATAGATGGACTTGGCAATCCCCTTCAAGGCCTCGTAGGTTGGCAGATGGTAAGAGCACTTTTCCCCGCCTACGCGTGTCAGGGGATCGGTAAACATGGCATACCGTCCCCAGACGCGAAACTCAATGGTGTTCTTCGGTGTGCTATGCAATGAGGCTCTCCATTCTTTCGCTGCCATCGAGTGCCAGACCGAACTCGTCCGAGTAGAAACCTTCGCGCAGACATAATACACCCGTACCCGACTGCGCCTCATACACAGCGTCATTTCGCTTCAAAGACTCCATTTCATGCTGAAAGACATTCACGGAATACATCTGCGCTCTTCTCAGGAGGCGGAACTCCAACGCAAGATCATGCGCGGCGCTCAATTCCGCAATCAAATCCATTCCTTCTTTCCGAAAAGGAACGACAACTCCTTGCGTTTGGCAATCGATCGCTTGAAACACCTGCGCCGCAGTGTGAAACGACTGCATCAGCCCGCTTCGCGTGACGCCTTTGATTCTCGCATCGTAGACTGCCATACCGTTCTCGCCAAGCATCTGTAACAGGGTGTCTTCACGCTGCGCAGGAGGAGCCTTTACCGGATAATCCATCTGTTTGGCTCGCGCGAAAAAGTGATACTTGAAGAAAGTTTCCATCTCCTTGGGGTCCGACAACTCAAAAGGCCGGTCTCCCTCCTCATCCCGCCAGTCGTCCAGAACTCGCCGCGCATTCTCCTGCGCGCAGCGTATCTCCTCCAACTGCTTTGGAAGTGCTTGCGCCATCTTGATGATATGTACCCGCCCGATGGCCCGCTCTCCATTGCGATTGCAGCGGCCCGCAGCCTGTGCGATTGAATCCAGACCGGCCAGATCGCGCACTACGGTGGCGAAGTCTATATCCACGCCGGCTTCGATCAACTGTGTGCTGACGCAAAGTACATGTTTTCCTGTCAAGGGATTGAGCGCAGCTTTCATCCGACTCAGCGCTTCCAGCCGGTGCGCCGGGCACATATGCGTGCTCAGGTGAACGAGGCACCCCTCCTCCATCGGCTCTTCGAGTGTCTTGAGCTGTTCCTTCCACTCGGCGTAGATTGCCAGAGCGTCGCGCTTGGTATTCACAATTACCATGCAACTACCATGCTCCCGCATTTCGTCCAAGGCGAGCGCACTGACCTCCGCTGCACTCTATTCACCGGGCTTGTTCGTCCTGTCGAACGTCTCATATCGCCGGAGATCGCGAAAGAGTTGAGGCGCATCTGGCATCAACTCAGTGCCTTGCTTCATGGCTCCTTTTCTTTTGTCTACCTGGTGCAATAGAGGCTGTGTCGCCGTACACAGCACGACACTCGCCCCACATTGCTCCACCAGAAAATTCACCGCATTGTTGAAGAGGTGTATCGTGCGAATCGGAATCGTCTGCACTTCGTCGAAGACAATAACCGCATTCGCGAGCGCATGCAGCCTGCGTACTGAGCGCGTTCCACCTCCGAACAGAGCTTCGAGTACCTGCACCGCTGTCGTGAAGACCACCGGAGCATCCCAGTTTTCGGCCAACACCGAACCTCGCCAACTCTCCTTCTCTTCTGTGAGATTGGAGTGGTGTTCGAGCACAATTGAAGCAAAATCGCATTCCTTCGGTTCTAGCACCTCGCGAACCACGTGCGCGTTCTGGTCTGCAATCGAAATGTACGGGCTAACATAGATCACGCGATCCATGCTCCAGCGCTGCGCGTGGTGCAAAGCGAAACGCAGGCTTGCCAGGGTCTTACCCCCACCCGTCGGCACGGTCAGGGTGAAAATTCCTTTAGGCCGTTCCGCCCCTGCGAGGCAATGACCGGAGATCTCGCGACGACATTGATCAACCCAACGTTCATTCTGGAATGTTGCCAACTTACGTTCCAACCGATCGATCAAGTCCTGCCACGCTACATATTCGCCATGCTGCCGAAGCCTCGCGCCTTTGGGCTTGTCGAAGTCCGCTGTGTCGGTTCGGTCGCCGTCAATCAAGCAACTGAAGAGTACCCGAAGCAATAATCCCTGTTTGAATGATTGGATGATCTCATCGCGGTCTGTCCCACGAATGCGATCCATTGCCGTGGTAATCTCCTCGGCGACCGCCGGATCGTTGAGAAGGGATTCCAGAGGGCTTCGAATCGCTGCCTCGATGCTTTCCAACACCTCGCTTCGGTAGCTCAAGAGGTTATCTTTGTTGAGTCTTAGCGACAGCCCGTCTCTTCCGTCGGGTGAGATGCAATCAATTAGCCCCGAGTGATGCGAAGCGACGCAAAGGGCCAGCACGTCGGAGGCAAACCTGGCGTTCTTTTGGTCGTCCCCAACAAGACCACTGGCGATGATCTGTGCCCCGGCCGTAGAGTGGTCGACACTGCCCCTGAGCGAAAAGTCCGGCTCCATCTCCATTGCGGTATTAGCCGCAACGTTTTGGAGGTAATCCTGAAAGGCGATAGAGTACTTTCCGAGATCGTGTGCAAGGCCAATCAGTGCACCGGCGCGCAGCAACCCAGTCTTCGCCGCTAGCCGCGAGGTGATCGTGGAAGTGTTCAGGAGGTGGTCGCTGAGAAGCTGCTCTTCTCCTGGAGACCTCATATGAGCGAGAAAGACATTGGCAGCCGACATGCGCATGAGCAATCCGTCTTGGCGTAAGCACATGGTTGTAACAGTTTTCCGGGAGCTTCGCCCGGAAAACCGTCATAGCCAAAGCATACATCAGGTCTCACCGCTGTCCGGCCAAACTCGGTGGAATTGGCCTAAGCTATTGCAGGGCAATAACCTATACGGAATTTATCTTGGCTGGATTTGAAATGTGCACGGCTAGTTTGAAGCATGAGTGGGGTGGTCGACTTGAATCTGTCGGTGCCGTGACGCGATCTTGCCGAGTACACATTACGCACACAAAGTTTCGTTGCTCTCGTTGCAACTGCAACAAAAAACGGGGTCGCCGAGGCACCAAGCGCCGATCTGGCGAATCAGTGGACACCACCTCATGGTGCGAACCAAGTCCAATAGATAGTGGAACAAACGGACGGCTGATCCCAGCGTGCAGCAAGACGGAGCAAAGGCCGGGAGCGGCCAGCAATCAACCGGCGAGCTGCTGCTGAATCCACTCGTCGAGGACGGATGCGCGGAAGCGCCAGACCTTGCCGATCTGCAAGGCGCGAATGGCCCCTCTCCGTGCCATCCTTTGGAGCGACTTAGGATGGATTTTCAAGATCGCCGCCGCCTGACCCGAGTCTAGCAGTGGCTCTGGGAAAAATGCACCTGGCAATACCGCCTGCAAACGCGCCCTCGGAGGCTCAGCATCAGCAGCGGCGACCGGCTGAGTTTTCTCCAGAACGCCCCCCACGGTTAATCTGTCTTTGCCCGGAATAGCCGTGTACAGGTCGTTTCGCGCCCCATTGCCAGCAACTGAAGAATTGCCCTCCACTGCACGGCAATCCACATTTCGCATCGCATTATTCATCACTACCTCCACAAGGGTGTCACAAAATGAATTATAACATAATGTAGATATTACACAAGTCGGGTAGTACAACAATCGCGCAATACTCCGTATCTCATTCACGAATAACGACATAGGTGAATATTTCTCAGGGGATGCGAAGGTGGGGAAGCCGGTCGCTGATCTTCAACTGCCTTGCCGCCCGTACTGCTTTGGCGTGTCAGCCTCTGGCCAGATTGAGCGCATAGCGAGCGTGCTTGCGCTCACCCGTGCGGACAAGCGCGCCCTTTTCTGTGAGGTCCGCCAAATCGCGGGTAGTGGTTGCGGGAGACGCGCCAGTGATCGTGCTGTAGTTGCCCGCGCTCATTCCGCCCTTGAACCCTTCCGGGCCTTCCCGGAAGATTCGCAGAAGCGCCTTCTGCTGCCTGTCATTGATGTGGCCGCGCAGGCGGTCCAGCAACTTTGTCTTGGCAATCAGGAACTCCACTTGCGTGATGGTCCGGCGCTGCGCTTCCAAGGCAATGTCGGCAAACCACGTGAGCCAGGCCGACACATCCATCTGCTTGTTCGCCTTTTCGAGTGCCTCGTAATAGCTTTTCTGGTGAGCAAGAATCGTTGTAGCCAAAGCGACGAGCAGGGGTTGGCCGAAGCTTTGCGCCATCGCCTTCTCGGCAAGGGCGCGGCCGATCCGGCCATTGCCATCTTCAAACGGATGGATGGACTCGAAATACAGATGGGCAATGCCCGCCCTTGTAATGGCGGGCAGAGATTCCGCGCCCCTCGGCATCGTTTGATTGAACCATGCGATGAACCGCTTCATCTCGGAGGGAACCCGCTTCGATGGAGGAGCTTCAAAATGTACTTTCTGCGCGCCAATCCTGCCGGAAATTACCTGCATTGGCTCCTTGCCGGTGCGGTATCTGCCAATGTCCATCAGGTCTTTTCTGCCAGCAGCAACCATCTGGTGCCAGCGATACAGCATCTCGTTTGAAAGAGGCTCAGCGGATGATCGAAAAAGATCGACCATCATTTCTGCAATCCCCTGTTCGGCTGGCGTGGCTCGCCGCTTGTCGGCAGCCAGTCCAAGCTGACGCTGGATGGAGGATTGCACACTGGCCCGATTGAGGATTTCGCCCTCGATCTCGGAGGTTGTCAGTGCTTCACCGCTCATCACATCCACAAAGAGTTGATTGTGTTCGTCTTCGCTCAGGTGCCTGACCGAGCCGATAACAACGCCTGCACCAAGGAGAAACTGCTCTTCGGCACCAGACATCCTGGAACGGTCCCAGGTAAAATTCGGCCACTCCGGGTTTTGCCAGTTCCAGGCCATGAGCGATAGCGAACCTCTCTATCGCTCATCTTAGCTGATATATATGAGCGATACAAGAAGATTCTATCGCTCATTCTCAGGGCTGCTATCTGCCTTTGGTTGGCTATGGCGCTGCTGCTTTGGGCTGCCAACCGGCCCACCGCTCTCTTGCTGATCGGGGATTGGAGCAGCTTGCACCACAATTGGCGCAGGTTTCGCAGCCGCTTCAGGAACCGAATCTATGCAGCCTCGAATCCCCATTCCAGCAACCAGTCCGATTACCAAGGTCGCAGTAGAAATCAGCGGAATCCAGAAGCACAGCAACCAGGTGTTCAGTTGATGCAAGAGCGCATCAAGAGCATTCTCCCGCTTCTCCAAAGACTGCGTGAGCCGGTTGTTTGCGGACTCAACCTGCGCGACGACTCCGCCGCTTGCATCACTCACAATACCGAGCGCGGCAGAGAGTTCCTTCTGTGCGCGCATCATCATTTCACTGGTTCCTTGCAGGCATCTGGCCGCAGCGGGCAGGCCAGATTCGAGAAAGTTCTGGCGCAGACTCTCACTCAGCAATCTTGCAATCTTCTGTGCATCAAGCCCGGATTCGATCTTCTCGGGCAATCGAGCGATCCGCGACTCCAGCTTGTAGACATAGCCGAGCATTTTCTGTTGTGCATCGTCTGAAAACTGCTGATGAAGATCGAGCATATCCTGAAAACGCTCGCGCTGCTCGGCAATTTCCATCGGCGTTTGGCGGGTGAGCAGGGCCAGGATGCCCATCGCTTCGAGAATGCGAAGCATCTCATCATCGGGGCTGAGCTTGCGAGTATGCGCGAGAACGCGATAATACGCAGCCTGCATCTCTTCCGGGACAAGCCGCGCGAGAGAGTCGAACAGAGTCGGCTCTCCCACCGCGACAACGGCATTGGATGTTTCCGGTTCCGTGTTCATGGCAAGAATACCTGCCTTGCCCGGTCGAATTCAGAGAAGAGCCGCCGCCGGTAGCTCTGCGCGCGCATCACGAGAGACGCTCTCTTGAGTTCATCTACATTGGCCTTGCGGTCTGCTACCTGCCCGAGTTGGATACCGTGCTGGCGAACTGGGTTTTCAAGTTCCGCAAGGCGAAACTCCATCTGCAAGATCTCCGGCGAGAAGGCTTCGCGGAAACGATTTGCCTGCTCCGTGGACTTCCAGTAGGTGAAGTCCGCCAGAGCGCTGGTTGCGTTCTCGACAATGACGTACTCGACCCGTTCCTGTAGACGGCTTGCCCAGGCAAGGACGCTTTCAACGCTGGCCGGGTCCGGCGTGACCACGCCAACCGCAGTGAAGCGGACTCCGGTTGCAGAGACATCGTCGTACATCGACTCGAACCAATCGGCCGCAACCTGCCCGGCACCCGCGCCCATATCGGCAAGAATAATGGGCGTGCCGCTGTCGAGATGATCGACAAACGCATCGAGTCCGGCGGGGGTGTGAATGTTGACTTTGGTGACCCGCCCATTGAAAAAATGTTGCAGGGAGCCACGCGCCTTATTCTCCGTGTCGAGATCGAGCAGCGTAACAGGAATCTGATTAGCCTCAAACCATTCGGCCAAGGCAACCATCACGCCTGTTTTACCGACTCCGCCTTTACCGCCCATCGTGAAGACCACACGCTTCGTATTAGCCGTCATTGTTCACCTCCATTGGTTGTCAGGGTCAGTGGTTCGTTCTCACGGAAAACGAAGCGGGCACGCTTTGATTCCCGTACAGCAGACTTTGCCTTGAGTGCAGCGACGCGTTCGAGCGCCGGCGACTCCGCGCCCAGGCCTACTGGCGGCAGCTCAAATTGAGTTCGTTTGCGATGCTTCGCGCGGACTTTCACGAAGGAATGGAGGGTGCTGAGTGCGACATGAAGTCCCAGCCGCTCGTGGAAGAGGCGGGCGACTTCGCGATACGTCCGCCCTTTGCGGCGCAGTTCGCGGATCAGTTCGCGGTGGGGCTCCAGTTTGGAGCGCGGAGGCTTGGGCGGAAATCCGGCCAAATCAGCAGAGCGGGTCTGGCGCTCTGTATCTGTGGTTGAAAGAAGAAGAGTCATGGCTATTCCCGGAGGCGACTCAGGCCGCACTCGGCTGACGACCATTGGGCAGGTCGTTGGGGAGTTTTTTGAGCGACTGAAAAATCAGTCCCCATTCGTTCTAGGCCCATATCCATTGGTCAAATGCAAACTTCATCGACCTCAGGACCAGATCATTGGGTCAGATCGTTGGGCAGACTGCTGCACATTGCAATTTCAGTCCCCATAAGGTCCCCAATAAGCGTTTCCAGCCGTTCCCAGGGGGGTCACAGGGTTACCACCCGTGCCCTGTTTTCTTGTACTTACCGAAGGTTTGCGTCCCTCAGCGATCCCAAAGGTCGCTGGTTCAAATCCAGCCCCCCACAACCATTTAGCCGAATGGCCAACCCCAGATAACCCCAAATAACAGCGCCTCTCCAAACGCCGACGGGTTTTCTGGGTGTGTCTGCGTGTTTCTTTGCATGGTTATGCGCTCCTCAGTGCCATCCTGACCACCTTGCTGTTGGCCTCGCGCTCGGCCGTCATCAAGGCGTTTCCGTACACGTTCATCGTGGTCGAGATCTGGCCATGCCGCATCAGTTTCTGCTGCACCCCATCGGCGCCGCGGTGTCGTCCAGCCAGGAACGGTAGGTATGGCGGAAGGTATGCCACCCCACACTGCCGTACTTCTCGGCTGCGACCCACCGCTCTTCATGGAGCGGTAGCCGCTTGCCGTTCGGCGTCGGGCTATCGGTCAAGCACCAGACACCTGGACCGGCACCGCACTTCGGACACTCCATCAGGCAGCACCACGCAGGTCGAAGGCTTCGGAGTTTCTCCATCAAATCCACAAATACCAGAGGGTTCGTCGCCGTGACGGTGCGACAAGTTGGGGAGTCTTTATCGATACAGAAGCTCGGGATACCTACCTCGAGTGCTACAAGGTTGACTCCTGGGCCGAACATGAGCGACAGCATGATCGGTTCACTATCGCCGATCGGGAGATTGAGAATCAGGTGCTAGGCTATGCTATCCAGCCCGTCGAGATCAGGCATTTTCTTTATGCCTGGGAAAGGCATTCAGCGAGTCTTCCACCGAACCGGGCGGCCTCCCCACGCTGATCGGTGGCGAGAAAGGCGTTCTCAGTGCCAATCTCGTGAAACTTCCGACGAGCGGATTTGGCATCAGCCCAGAACCCCTTCCGATGACCTCGACGCGTTGTCGGGACAGGTCTGGAAATCGTGTGGCATGCTCACCCACCCTTCCGCGAAAAAGCCGCGGAAGGATGGGGTCGCCATCATTGGCGCGAGCGGGCCAGAGAAGGGTACATTGGCTCGAATAGAGGCCAAGAGGCTTTCAGTCGAGCCTAACGAAGAGTCTCTCCATCGTGACAACGGAGGAACGGCCAGTTAGTCGCCGCGAGAAAAGCTACTCGGCGGTCCAGACTACGGTCGTTTTTGTTCTGGCTGCCAGCGCCACTGCAGACAACCTGTACTTCAGCCAGTTCGCGGGGTTTCGTCGGCGGAGGGTTCTCGGGTTCTGTCCCGGTGCGGAAGGCTTCAGAGCGCTTCTCATTTGCAGCGAAATATCTGAATTCGCTGCATGCAGTATTGATTTGCTACTTCTACGATTTTCTGGTATTTCATGGCTGAGGTATTGTCATGGCCAACATTTTGTCCGCCGGAACTCCCGCGCCGGATTTCAGCCTTCACGTCACACCCGACCAGAAGCTCTCACTGAGCGAGTTGCGCGGAAAGCCAGTCATTCTAGCGTTCTACCCGGCCGACTGGAGCCCTGTCTGCGGCGACCAGATGGCTCTTTACAACGAGATCCTGCCCGAGTTTCAGAAGTATGGAGCGGAACTGGTGGGGATTTCCGTCGATGGCGTTTGGTGCCATGCTGCATTCGCCAAAGATCGACATCTGCATTTCCCATTGGCGTCAGACTTCGAACCGAAGGGTGAGATTGCAAAGTCTTACGGCGCCTATCGTGCCGAAAATGGTGTCACTGAGCGAGCACTTTTTGTCATTGATCGGAACGGAGTCATCGCCTGGAGCTACTGCTCGCCGATTGCAATCAATCCCGGAGCCGAAGGCATCCTTGAAGCTTTAGAAGCTCTGCCGAAATAGGAGGAGTCGATGAGCAAGCTTTCGATTGCGATCAGCGCGGAAGATCACATGCAGGGAGATACTGCCGCGGAATGCAGTTTGGTTGAGTATGGCGACTATGAGTGCCCGCACTGCGGACGTGCCTATCCGATCGTCAAGAGATTGCAGAAATATTTCGCAAGACGTCTCTCATTTGTCTTCCGCAATTTTCCGCTGAGCCAGATCCATCCGTGGGCAGAGCCCGCTGCTGAAGCGGCCGAATTTGCTGGTACGCACGGCAAGTTCTGGGAGATGCACGATATGCTTTTTGAGAACCAGGAGAGTTTGGGTGATACCCTGTTCTGGGAATTGGCCGACAGGATCGACCTGTCTCCTTTGCAGTTGAAGACTGCGGTTGCAGAGAAGACATACAGCGCCCGCGTGCGTGCGGATTTTGCGGGAGGGGCCCGCAGCGGCGTGAACGGCACTCCAACGTTCTTCATCAATGGTCAGCGTCACAACGGATCATTCGACTACGATATCCTTCGCGATGCCATTGAGAGAGCAATGGGGCTGTAATTTCAAGGGATTTGAGCGCAGCTTCTTCAGTGAATGCACAGAGTGCGAATGCCGTTTGTAGGCTCCAAATGCAGGAGGGTCAATGTGGATTGCTACTCTGCTGGCCGGCATTGCTTGCCTCTTTGCCGTGCTGCTCGATGCCTTCCAGACGATCATTCTGCCTCGTCGCGCCTCGGGCCGATTCCGGCTCACGCGGATTTTTTATATTGTCACTTGGAAACCGTGGGTGTTCTTCGCCACGCGGCTTCGCGATGTGCGTAAACGAGAGTCCGCCTTCAGCTACTACGGGCCACTGTCGTTGATCTTTCTCCTGGTGGTTTGGGCCAGCGCGATGGTTGTGGGTTTTGCGCTGATCTTCTATGCCCTGGGGAGCCCATTCAACGACAGCAGCCAGGGGCCTGGCTTTCGATCCGACCTTTACGTGAGCGGAACCACCATCTTCACGCTGGGGCTGGGCGACGTGACGCCGCACAGCGCCTGGGCGCGCGAACTCATCATTCTGGAAGCTGGTACCGGATTCGGATTTCTGGCAGTCGTGATGGGATACTTCCCCGTTCTCTACAGCGCGTTTTCGCGCCGCGAGGTCAGCATCTCACTGCTCGACGCGCGGGCCGGATCTCCGCCCACGGCCGCGGAACTGATGCGCCGCCATTCCTATGAAGGCGGCAATAACGCGCTCTCGCTGCTGCTGTTGGAGTGGGAACGCTGGTCGGCAGAACTGCTGGAGAGCCACATCTCTTATCCACTGCTCTGCTATTTCCGTTCGCAGCATAATAACCAGAGCTGGATTAGCGCCCTGACGGCAGTGCTCGATACTTCGGCTCTGCTGATCGCCGGCGTGAAAGGGCATGAGGCGCGCCAGGCTCAGTTGACCTTTGCCATGGCGCGCCACGCAATGGTTGACCTTTCGCAGATATTTTCTCTTACCCCTGTCAACGATGCTCCCGACCGGCTTCCCCTTGAGCGATATGAACAGCTTTACAGCCTGCTCTGCCAGAGCGGCGTCAGCGTCTGCCGCGACGGTCACTCGACCGAGAGGCTGCGCGAGATGCGCGCGCTTTACGAAGGCTACGCCGAGGCGCTGAGCGACTATCTTTGCATGCCACTGCCGCCGTGGATTGCCGACCGCCCGCACAAGGACAACTGGCTGGCCGTGGCCCGGCTGCGCGCTCAAACCGAAGCGGCCAACTCGACATCGGACAAGGAAACACCTGTCGATGGTCCTTCGCAAACCATCGCCGCTCTAGTAGACGATCATCACGAATTCTGAGGCAAACTTGGGATAAGAGCTGTACAGGCGTCCAAGGACCGATTCTGCGCTGGAATGATTCCGGTACGGTCGCTAACCTTTTGCATGGGGAAGATTCGCGGCAAACAAACGAGGATCCAAGAACTGGTTCGTGTAAGGTGGTATGAAACCGCCGAAGCATTCCTTGCACTGCCTGGTGTACCCATGTTCTAAGAGCACTTCAGAGTGCATCTCATTTGCAGTGAAAAGATCTGAAGGTTGGAGTTCTGGGAATTCCTGGCAATCTTTGTACAGTGGCTGTACAGCAGATTTGGAAATCATGCCATTCTCTGCAATGCTGGCATTCTCAGAATCAGTAAGTTGAGTGTTTTCAACGCTGGTGTCGAGTTCGACTCCAACTGCCGCCACTTCGCCCACGCCTCAACCCGAATCCCATGTTTCACGCCTCAAGATTGCCCCCGCCCGGTCCGCAACAGAAAATGGGGTTTCACATTGCTCACTATTCAGCGGCGTCAAGTGCGTCAATTGCAAACTGTCTCAACCTAAGGGTTCACCCAAATGAGCGTGACCATTTTTGTGCCCACGCTCATTCAAAATAGGGCATAATTCAGGCCGTATGGATAGCAGTCTACGATTTCTGTTCAGCGCGTAAACGTATCTTGTGTAGTGGTTTATAGCAAACTGCGGAGGGCCAAAACCTCAGACACCCGCATTCCGGTGCACATCGCAACAATGATCATCGTTTTGTATGGCTCATGCAACGTAGAAACCAACTCCTGAAATTTCTCAGGAGTGAGTATCTGCGGCTTCTTCAGCCGCTTGCTGGTTCCCTTCAGTTTCACAAGCTCCATCGGGTTTCGCTGAACGTCCATCAATCCCCACGGCATGGCCCGCTCGAAAAGGAGATGCAGGAGGGCTCCTACATGACCGCGTGTCTTCGGCGACAGGGGCAAAGACTTCAACCATCCAGAGATTTCGAGTGGTTTGCCGTCTGTGAGTTGAGTGCTACCCCATTTGGGACGGATGTGCTTCTTGAGGCAGCTTCGGTAACCGGCGGCGGTACTCCAGGAAAAACCGTCCGTGATGGTGGCTTCCCCCGGCGCCTGTCGCAGAATTGCTTCCAGACGCTCCTCAATTGAGAATCGGTCGATGACCAATCCCAGCGTTGGCTTGTTGTGCGCTTTGAAGGCTTTCGGATCGTTGATTCGGAGCATGTCCTCTTGCAGGCGTACCAGGGCTCTTGTCTCAGTTGGATACTCAAGTGTGCTGAGCGCTATCTGGCGCATAGGGCTTGCGGATGCGGCTGGCGCAGTCGTCCATGAAGTCTCTCGCCCATCCCCCATCCCGGCCCCCGACAAGGTAGCTAATGACCAGCTTGCTATCTGAATCAAGTCCTACCCAGGTCCAAACGTCGCCCCATCCTTCCGCCTTTCGTGCAGGGCTGGCATTCTTCTTCTTGCAGCCAACAAAGCACCATATCTCATCGGCTTGCATCCGGCGAACCTTGAGGTTGCGAACGTGGAAATCATGGAATGTGGCACAGGCAGTTCCCATATCTGCCAACAGCTTGACCACGGTGTTCTTTGCGGCTCCCGTCATTCTGCAAGTAGCGCGGATCGAGCAGCCTTCAATGAGGCAGCGGACGATTTGCGCACGAGTTTGGGAGTTCAAGCAATTCATACTGACTATTATGCCATAGCCGCTTTAGCATATCAAGGGGCAGCGCGAAGAATGTTTAGGGTGCTTCATTTTCCGGTAGAAAGTTCTTGTGACTCATGGTCCGATAGATCAGGAGGGTCTAGATCAATGACCGATCATGATAAGAAACTGCGGCGGGCTCAATTACAGGTGGAGATCGATGACGCAGAGAGCGACCTTGCGTTCTTGCGGGACGAAGCCGCTCAGGCAGCGCAAAGACTGGAGCAAATTACAGAAACAGTAAGGCGCAACGCCGACCTGGAGCCAAGTCCAACCGACTTTACCGCCGAAGGCGATATTGCGAACCGGCTGACGCCTACCCAGGTTGATGGTTTTGAAACTCCCACATCCATCTCTCGGCTGATTGAGCGCCTAAAGAAGTCTCGCCAGGAGCTTTTCAACCTTCGAGAGAGGAAGCGTAAACTTGTGGTCGCGTAAGGGGGAAGATTTCGATGATCGGTTTCGTCTATGTACGCGATATTCCCAAGATCATCATTCAGGTGGTGATAGGCATAATTCTCATGCTCATCTGGGGGTCGGCGCTCGAATACTTCTTTCCACACGGCGGGACGGCGGCAGCGTCGTTGGCCGTGGTAGGGATCATAGGAACGCTGGGATTCAGTTGGTGGGCCGGGACAGCTTTCTGGGAATGGATCGACCTCGAATGGTCGCTCTCGAAGGACCGGCGTCGGGAGCGGCGCAGGTTGAGGCGAACGCAGGAACAGAGACAAGAGCGCAGGCAGAAATCGAGACAGAGATTACTTGACGAGACGCATGTCACGCAGAAATGGCCCGATGCCATGCCTGTTCGCACAGTCGGCGGCGTCGAGATTATTACAGATTTGGGCCAAAGTTTGGGACGAGGTAGGACACAGGACGATGCGTGGCGGGATGCCGCCGAGCGCATTTCAAGGGCTGAAATTGGAGAATTGAAGTGAAGGGGATTCACTTCTCCTTCTTTGTTCCCCACCGGGCCTGAGCAGCCTTCGCCGCCGCCGCCTTCCGTGCTGCTGGCGTCATGGTGAGCAGCCGCCGCTTGCCGCCGATCTTGCCGCCTTTGCGTCCCATAGCCGCCATATAAGCGGAGAGGCTGGATGCCGAAGGAAGGGGAGGAGAAGGTTTAGTCTCAGAGGCGTCAGAGGTCGAAGAGTCCACGAGCCACTTAGCAAGCTGGTTAGGATCGCGCGGACGTTTGCCCTTCCCGACGGTCATAGAACAATGATGTCACAGGCCGGGATGCTAAAGCGAGGGTGTGGAAAAGCAAACTGACCCACTACCGAATATCGCGATCGCATTGGCACCCTGCGCCGCGGAGCCTGTACTCCAGATAGAGGTGAATCCCCGGACAGTCGAGGCAAAGGCACCTCCGCTATGGAAGAATCCTCCCGCGGAATACCTCGACAGTGCATGCCAATGTGTCACCCGATAGAGGAGATGAAGTCCCCAGGCGTTCATGGTCACGAAATGCATTGTGATAAATGCCAACACAAACAGACCTGTCCACCTTCGCAGGAAGAAGCGGACGCGTCCCCCTCGGTCATATTTTGCCGGTATAGTACTTCAACCCTTCTCTCTGGACTAAAAAGATCCCGGTTGTGCATCGAAGCAGCATGGACAAACGAACGAGCACAAGCGAAACTCCAGGCAGAGCCGGCACTGCATGCAATCGGTTTACTGTTTGCTGAAAGAGGACAGGTTTCAGCCCGGTCAGACTCATTCCGAGATGCGTGCCAATAAATGCGGTCAATAATAAACCACAAGCCACATGGACCTTCCGCTGTGTCCGCAACTTCTTGCAGTTGCAAGAGGGCTCGGGCGACGTAAGGACAGGAATGTGATGCTTGCAGCCGCAAGCCTTTCCCGACATCATAGACATATTCGCTTCACAGGCTGAGTCTTTGGATTCAGATGTCATTCCAGATTCGCCTAATTCATCGTCAATTCCCGACGGCGGAGTTAACATTCTTCACGATAGGCATACCGCACTCTATAAGAAGGCTATGCACGTCCCCATCCTTTTCCTCGCGACTTCCACAGAAGGAAGCAGACTGTGGGCGTTCCTACCAGAGCAGTCAATGTTCCAACCGGAAGTCCCCCATGCACGATGGAGCGGGTGAGATCGTCAAGACCGAGCACAAACAGGGCCCCCAGCAGACCGGCGGTTGGAAGCAGACGTCGATGATCTGGGCCAACCAACATGCGAGCGCAATGCGGAACCACCAATCCTACCCAAGCTACGATCCCGCTGACAGCGACCTGCGACGCCACGATCAGCGATACAAGAACGATGATTGCCCAGCGCAAAACGCCAACATTGATGCCTAAAGATTTTGCATCGAGATCATTCAGCGATAACAGGTTCATTCGCCAGCGCAATGCCATTAAAATTGCGCCTCCACATAGTGTAGGAATGCCGATCGACGCGACCTTCGTCCAGTCGGCACCTACAAACGATCCGATAAGCCATTTCGTAATCGTGAAGATGTTTCCATAAAATTCCACCAACCCGACAAGCGCAAGGAAGAACGCTCCGATGAAAATGCCGGCGAGAATCTGAATCATGCTGTTGCCGCTGGCGCGCGCCATTTTTGCCAAACTGAAGGTACATGCCATGGCGATCAAGCCCCCGCAAAAAGCGAGGAAAATAACCCAGGCCGATGACAATTCAAGCGTAATGCCGATGACTCCGCCGAAAGCCGCGCCTGAGGTGACGCCTACGGAAGTACGGGGATCAGAGTTTCGTGTTGCTCGCCCTTGTGCTCAAAAGACAGATGCTTGATTTCGACACCATAGAGTGTGTGCAGATTCTCTTCGCTGAGAACATCATGGGCCGGCCCACTGGCATATTTCGTTCCTCCCAGCATCAGCAACGCATTATCGGCAACAGCAAGAGCATGGTGTGGATGATGCGTAGTGAACAGCACCGTCAGGCCATCCTCATGAGACAGGCGCGTAATCCAGTCAAGCACCTTGATCTGATTCCTTAGATCCAGCGCGGAGGTTGGCTCGTCCAGAATCAGTATCTCGGCCTCTGAAACCAACGCGCGCGCAAAGATAACCAACTGCCTTTCTCCACCGGATAGTTCGTGGAAGGGATGGCGCGCAAAATCGGCCATGCCAAAGCGGTTCAATGAATCCATGGCAGCTTCTTCGTCCTGCGCTGAAGGCTGTGAAAACAAGCCGACCTGACGGGCGCGGCCCATCAGCACCATATCCAGCACCGAGTAGTCGAAGGTGACTTGAAATAGCTGAGGCACCAAGGCTGTACGTCCTTCAATTGCAATCTTGCCCGCAGTGGGTTTGAGCGCTCCCAAAAGTGCCTTGAGCAGCGTGGTCTTTCCTGCCCCATTCGGACCGAGCAGGGCAAAGATCGAGCCGTGCGGCACCTCGGCTTGGTATTTTTGAAACACCCAATGTCCCGGTTTGTAGGCATGACCCAGATCATCGAATTCAATAGCGATATTACTCACAGCCCCACCCCTTTCCCTGCGACTTCCAGAGAAGAAAACAGATAACTGGCGTACCGACTAGCGCGGTTAAGACTCCCACGGGAATCTCCGCCTTCAAAAGAGCTCGTGTGAGATCGTCCAGGCTAAGAACAAACAAGGCTCCCAGTAATCCCGCGGTAGGCAGCAAGCGTCGATGATCCGGGCCGACAAGCATTCGGGCAATATGAGGCACCACGAGTCCGACCCATCCCACCAGTCCACTCACTGCAACCTGTGATGCCACAATCAGCGATACCAGACCAATAATCAACCAGCGCAGCATCGCGACGTTCATCCCCAATGTTTTTGCGTCTATATCTCCTAGGGAAAGCAGATTCAAACGCCAGCGCATAGTCATGAGCACCGCTCCAGCGCACAGTGTGGGAACGGCGATCATCGCCACCTTTTTTGCATCGGCTCCGACAAACGTGCCAAGCAGCCAGTAAGCCATTGTAGGGAGCTGAGCATCGTTAGCGAGATGCTTTATAAGATCGATTAGCGCAAGAAAGAACGCACCAATGAAGACTCCGGCGAGAATCTGAATCATGCTGTCGGTATCGGCCTCAGACAACTTCGCCAGACTGAAAGTGCAGGCCATGGCCAGCATTCCGCCACAGAAGGCGAGGCCGATGATTCCCGCAGGCGAGAAATCCCAGAGCATGGCCAGGACTCCGCCAAAGGCCGCGCCCGAGCTGACTCCGACAATGTCCGGTCCCACCAGCGGATTGCGCATCATGGCTTGCAGTGCCGTGCCGGAGATGCCCAATCCCAAACCAGCCAGAGTCGCCAGCAACACACGCGGCAGGCGAATAACCTGCACTACTGTTATTTCCTTCACGCTCCAGGGCGGATTGGCGGGAAGCGGACCGGGCCAGGCCAGATGCATCACGATGCGCGCCGCCTGTCCAAAGGACATGGGATAGGCACCGATGCAGAGCGAAGCCAGCACAGCCACTAATACTCCGACGTCCAGGAGCAGGGGAATTGCCCAGCCAAACCACTTATCGGATAGTTTCATTGGTATAGGCGTAACAGGCAAAGTCTTGGCGACAATAGTCATTTCAGTCATTTCGAGGACCTTTGGTAAGAAGTTGATTGGTAATTTCGGATGAAACGCCTTACGCCGATTGAATCGGAGTTTTCCTTGATCTGCAGCAGGTAGTCAATTTGATCCTCGTTCAGCAGGTAGCCGAATTCCTCGTACATTCGCTCTCGGGACAATTGACGAACTCTTGGCTGCAGACGATCAGGATGAGCGATTTCCGCCATCCAGCGCACCTCAACCGGACTGAATGTCAATCCAGCATTTCCCTTCAGAGCGTCAACTCCGTAGTCCTTGTATACGCGCCTGCTCTCCGTCGCTTTTAGCCCAAACCAACGCGGATCCTGCAGAAACTCTCGCGGTCCCTCTGCTCCATTACCTGTTCCCATCAGAATGACAATATCCGGATCCATGGCAAGGATACGTTCAGCATCATCTCCCCGGATTGCCCATCCCTGCGAGGCATCGTCCATGCCAGCGCGAAAATAGTCATCTTGACGCCAACGTGCTACGGAAACTCCGGTTCGATCGCGACTCGAAGCCGCCATCGTCAACACGCTAGGGCGAGAGTCCATCAAGGATGGTTGAAGTTCTTTCTCCAAATCGGCAAAGACCCGACGATAAGAAGCAATGCGTGCTTCGCCAAGTTCTGGATGGCCAATGAGAGCTGAGTCTACGCGAGCTACAGAAAAACCTACTTGTTCATTAGTCTTTTGATGCCCCCAATCAGCCAAAACAGGAAGATCGAAATTCCGCAATTGAGTCAGAAGGCTAAATCCGCCGTCATAACCAAGAAAGACTCCTGGATCGTAAGCAAGCAGCGTTTCGAACTCAGCATAGGGGCCGTGAGCATACTTGAAGAGCCCGGCATCCCAGAGACTGTCCTTCTTGAGAACCTCAGGATAAACCAAGCTCTCCATAAGGCCGGCAAATCGCTTACGCCCGTCAGGATCACCTGCATGCACCAGAAACTCCGGCGCATGCGTGTCCATCAGGTAGCCATCTGGAGTGGATCCCACCACGGCGACGCCGCGAAAGGGCACAGCGATTTGGACCGGTTTACCTGTTTCATCTCTAACAATGCGGCTCTGCGCCGGGGCAGGAAACTTCGGCTGAGGCCGAAACAGGCCTAGAGCGATGATTCCCAGGCAAACAAAGGGTACTAACCAGAGGGCTTCGCGTGGATGCACGAGACCAAAACTGTTTCGTATCACTGTCGGAGCCTTTCTGTGATTTTCTGACAAAAAAGGTGAGGCTCAAACGAGCCTCACCTTTCCCTGCCGGCCGACTAAAAGTGAAGTCTTAAAGCCAGTTGTAGAGAGCGCGGCCCGCCCGTTTGATACAGAGAGTTCATTGTACCCAAATACGAATTTGTTGTATTCGTTGCTGTTCCAAAGGTCGTCGATCCACTCGAAAGAGTTGGCGTCACAGTTCCGAACTGCGGATGGTTGAGTATGTTAAATGCTTCCGCCCTGAACTGAAGACCCAGTGTTTCAGCCAGATGGAAATCCTTGCGCAACGCCATGTCCAACTCCGTGGCGCCGAATCCACGAGCGGAGTTGCGTCCAGCATTGCCTTCTGTGATGGCGCCCGTTGAATCGAGGGCTTTGGTGAATGCAGCGTAGTTGATGGCGCGCCCGCCGGGCGGCGTCTTCCCGACAGCGGCCACCGTCGGGACATAGAGAGGTACCCCAGGAACTAGATTCGGGTGATATCGAAGCCACAATCCGCTGGTAGGAGAGACATATTGGTCATATACATTTACCGGTGCGGCAGTGACCGAAGTAAGGCGCGTATCGATCGACCAGTGCGATAGAGCGATGGAAGCCACGTTGTTTTCACGGATTCCAGGAAGATCATAGGTAATCGCGGCTTGCAAGTTTTGACGCCGGTCGTAGTCGGCACTCGCTTTCTGCAATTGATAATCAAAATTGTTGCTCGATGCAGTGTCTATTGCGTGACTCCATGTATATGCAGCGAACGCCTGCAAACCATGCGAGAGTACCCGTTGAAATTCAAGTTGCATCGCATTGTAGCTCGAAGTTGCGCCGTTCGAAATGAGATCTAACTGCGTTCCTGCGCCCCAGTTGGCGTTGCCTGCTTTAGATGGAACGAATAGTTGCTCCGCGGTCTGACGTTGTCCCGCGGCGCCGACGTAGTTGAGGACAAACTTCTGCCGCTTGCCCAGGGCCTGCTCGACCGCTGTATTCCACTGCAGGGTATACGGCAAGTGAAGATTCGGATCAGAGGAATATATCGTGTTGCCCGAGAGGGGGTAGATGACTGCGGGGTTTCCTACCGCCGCGATATCGCTGGTCGACACGGGAAAAGCCATCGTCGAGTAGGTATTTTGTGTGAAGCCCGGTCCGCTATAGCCGTATACCGATTGAGCTACGTTGGCATCGTAATACATCCCGAAACCACCGCGAACAATGGTTTCCCGTTCAGGTGTTTGACCTACCTGGTAGGCAAAACCTGCACGGGGCGCAAAACCGGTGTAGTCAGTATGAAACAGGGTGTTGTTCTGCAGTGTCGCGTTGGCCAGATTGGAAGTCTCCGTGACACTGTAAGGCAGATGTCCGCCCACATCCGTGGGCGCCGGGTTTATATCCCACCGCAAACCAAGCGACAAATTCAGCCGCGAAGTGACTTTCCATTCATCCTGGGCAAAGAGAGACAAGTTCATAAATACGGGACGGGCGGCCCAGGGGCTATTAGAAATTGACACACCGCTGCTGTTGGCCAGCAACGAAGCCTCCGTGTAAAAGCCGGTCCCCTCCGTGTACTGAGTCGTGCTCCACAATATGTTGTTGGCCAGTCTGCGGTAATCGACGCCAAATTTGAACATGTGCCGGCCAACGGACTTGCTCAGCGTATCAACTCCATTGTTCTGCGTTTGCGTGGTTATTCTTTGCACGTTGCCAATGCCGTTAGAGCCTCCCACACCCGTATCCGCATAAAAGTCAAGATAGAAAGAGGTTATTGCAATGTTTGGATATCCCGGAAGCACCGAGGCAAGATCCGGAAATGTGTTATTGCCGAAGTGGGTGAAGACGGTAGAAATGTCATTTGTATTTTTTGCAATGTTGTAACGGAATTCGTTGGAGAGGCTGGGAGTGATCATGGCAGTGGCTCCAAATGTTCCACTATCATTGCCCAGAGCGTATATCTCTGTTTGTCCCTGGCCCGGGATAAGAGTTTTGCCGGTGTTTGGCGCATGGTTGTACCGTCCGAACAATTTGATCTTGCTGTTCAAGCTATGATCGATCCTGAGGCCGAAGGAATTGATCGAACTTGGATTGGAAAACCCGGTGATATACGTGGCCATGCCGTCGGAAAAATCCTCTCCACCCACACTCGCCGGACTCGCTTGGGGAAAGGCATTCAACAAGGGCTGCAATACCGAGGGTGCCGCGGCGCGCAATCCAGCGTCAGGAACCCAGAATGTTGTGGCAGCCTGCGGGGTGTATAACTGCAGCCCCTCATAGTTGAAGAAGAAGAATGTTTTGTCGGCGCCGTTGTAAAGATGCGGAATACGAGCAGGCCCGCCAACGGTTCCACCATAGTCGTTCTGCCGCTCTTTCTCTTTGCGAAGAGGAGCTACTGCGGTAGCACTATGCCAATTCGGATCGTCGTTGAACCAGTTGTTTGCGTCAAGGGCCTCATTCCTGAAATAGTCGAATAGAGCCCCATGCCACTGATCGGTACCTGCGCGTGAAGTAAAGGCAAACTGTCCGCCTGCTCCCCTTCCAGTTTCCGCTGAATAAGTTGAAGTGGAGACACGAAACTCCTCCATCGCATCCACGGATATCAAGGGCTGGGTAGTCCCGAGAACCGTTGTATTGGCAACAGCGCCACCATAAGCTGCACCCAGACCTACAACGTAGTTTCCTTGTTGCAAACCGTTCGTTACACTGACTCCATCAACGGTATAATAATTGCTTTCTGTGCGCTGGCCATTAACCGAAATGTCGCCGAACAATCCGGCAGTCCCCGACGCCTGGGTGACACCGGGCGCGAGGGTCTCCAATGATTGGAAACTGCGGCCATTCATCGGCATATTCTCGACGAACTGACGATCAACAACGGCGCTGACGCTGCCATCCGTGGTGTCGATCCGTACGCCACTGCCATCAACCGTGACCGACTCGCTAGTGCCTCCGACTTGCAATTTCACGTCGATGGCTAGTTTTTGCGCCGTATCGACCGTGATCGCCTTTTCCTCAAAGCGCTTGAAGCCGCTAGCCTCGGCGCACAAGGTGTACTTGCCCGGCTGCACGAACGGCAGGCTGTACATGCCCACATTGTCGGTCTTACTGTGCCGCACAACCCCGGTGCGCTCGTTGGTGAACGTGATTTGAACATTCGGCACCGATGTGCCGGATGGATCGATCACCAACCCGCTCACTGCGGCGCTCTGTGCCTGCGCCGGTAGACATGCCAGAAAGGACAACAGAAGAACGCTGAGAGCAAGCCATACCGTTTGCACGGATATGCGGTCAATGTGCTTCATGCTCCGCTGGCGGGAGCGCATCCATTGCGTAATGGCTGAAAAAGAGCGGTGCATAGTATTCTCCTTCTGGCATCGAGTGTCACGGCGGGTCTGTCGTGTATACAAGACAGACGCATTTATGTGTACGTGTGATTACAGAGCGTACAGTTTTCCCGATTCTGTGTCAAGTACAACGCGCAACGTCTCGCATACACGTCGTCTAAAAATGACTAATATTGGGGCATCGGAATCCGCACTGCGAAGAGAAAAAACGCCGCCGGGTCTGGACAATTTCCAGACCCGGCGGCGAGTCAAGTGCCTGTAGCTTCGCTATGAAGAGAGTTGCATGGGTGAGATCAGAGCAGCGGTCGTTTATATGATCCGGTCGCCTGCCTTGCGCATATCGTAGCCAACACAGGCCTCTACCTCGCGCCGGAAGGCGGAGCGGCCCAGTGCACTGATTAACGCCTCAATAGGCGGCAGTGTGAGATGCGTACGGCGGAGCACGAATAAATAGGGCTTTTCTGCCAGTGGAAGGAAGGTTAGGCCCAGTGTGAGTGCTGCAGCTTGCGTGCTGATGCAGCAGTCCACCTCTCCGCTCTGCACCAATCGTGCGGCGGGAAGCTGTCCATGTGTGATGCGCTCGTAGCCTTTCACCTTTTCACAGGCGATGCCATTCTTCTTCAGAAGATCGTCCAACAAACGTCGGCAGCCTGCGCCTGGTTCGCGATTCGTGATGTGAATGTCCTTGCGTAACAGGTCTTTAATGCCTGTGATCTTCTTTGGGTTTTCCTGCGCAACGATCAGCCCTTCCTTCCACATTGCAAACGAAAGAACGGCAATCGAATTACGAGGAAACATCTTGCTGATGGGCAGAAGATCCGCCTTGTCGATAGCCTTTTCGGCCAGATGTGTGCCCGCGACATGAACCATTCCATCCTGCAACAGATCGAGTGCACGAGAACTATTTTCGTACGAAATAATGAGTTCAAAGCCTTGCCGTTCCAGCGAATGCGCCAGCAGCGATGCACTGGGATCGCAACCTGCAAGGAGAATGCGTCCGGGGTTCTTCCAGCTATTGCCAAGCAGTCGAACCTTCGCATTCGCATTGCCTTTGCCACCTCGAATAGGCGCAAGCAGAACTGCATCCGTTGGCTGCAAACCCCAACTCGTCGGATCGGGTGCAACGGCAACCAAATGGTCATTGACCGTTACCAGCCGCAGCGGCTGTCCCTTGGGAAGCGAGGCCGCTTCGCCAAGAATAAAAACTTCGGCGGTCTCCTCAATCACTTCCGGTGCCGGTTCAAGCTGAAACAATTCCTCGACCGTCGTGTCAAGGATGCGAGCCAGCTTCAGACTGACCGCCGTGTTGGGGACATAAAGTCCTGATTCGATAGCATGAATTGTCTGGCGGCTGACGCCAGCTTCCGCAGCCAAATGCATTGCGGAAATCGCTCGTTTGGCCCGCAACTGCGCAAGATTCGTTTGTACTTCGATGGATTGCATTCGTGCCTCGCGGGGAAATATCATGTATCTGATACGCGGCTGATGATACTGATACGAGGGGAAATGCGCAAGCAAGAATCTTCTTCGGGCGTTGGAAATATCGCCATTTCGCAAATCGGACTGATCCGTACGCCGTTCAAGCAAGCCGAGGGAACACCGATCCAGGGCGTGGCGGGCCAGAGCGCTGAGGGTGTCGTTGAACTTCTTCCAGAGTTTACGGAAGGACTGCGGGGTTTGGCGGAGTTTGAACGAGTCTGGTTGATCTATCTGCTGGATCGAGCATCAGAGGTGCAGATGGTTGTTCACCCCTACATGGATACAGCGGAACGCGGCGTCTTTGCCACGCGTTCGCCTGCCCGGCCCAATCTATTCGGTATCTCTGTCGTTCGTCTTTTCGGCATTGAGATGAATCGGCTGCTCGTGGCAGACGTGGATATGCTGGATGGGACGCCACTACTCGACATCAAACCCTACGTCCCAGCCTTCGACAGCTTTGTGGGGTCGCGTGCAGGCTGGTACGCCAATAAGTCCGCAGCTGAAGTTGTAGCGGATGATCGTTTTGAGGCGGGAAAAGCAGAAACCGCGTGAGCAACTTCAGCCAATCCCTACGCAAAGGTGTATGGTACTGTTGATTCCAGAAGCTGCAACCCATCGCGCAGCGCAGCCTGACTCGCCGCTTTTCAGAAGGAGAATCATGAAGATCAGCGCACGAAACGTCTTTGAGGGTAAGGTCCAGAACGTCACCAAGGGAGCGGTCAATGCACAGGTAACTCTGGTGCTGGCGGGTGGCGGACATATCGTCTCGATCATCACCAATTCCAGCATTGACTCATTGGGCTTGGTGGAAGGCAAGACGGCCTACGCGATTGTGAAGGCCAATGAAGTGATTGTCGGCAAGGGCGTGGATGGAAGCAAGTTGAGTGCCCGCAATGTCCTTCCGGGCGAGGTCATCAGTTCCCATGACGGAGCGGTCAATAGCGAAGTGAAGATCAAACTGACCGGCGGCACCACAGTGGTTGCCTCGATCACCAAAGAGAGCGTTCATGCACTCGGGTTGAAGCAAGGCGACAAGGTCAGCGCGATTGTGAAGGCCTCCAACGTGATGATCGGCGTGTAGGCGCCACCATCATTTCCCGCTGAGTTGTACCCAGTCTCACGCGGCCCGCTCTTTCTCTATTGAGCCTGCGAATGATGCGGCATTTTTGGGCCACGGAGATCTCTCGCACCTTTTGTCTTGCATAAAAGACGATAATGTGTTTAGACTACAAATCATAGCATCTGCCTTTCAAATGATTGCCGAATTCATGCACGCAAATTAACGCTCCACAGGCCTGGAAATCCAATTAAGGCCGCTTTTCTGCGCACCTACACATTGCGTGTAGTCATTTTTATTTTGGAGGAAATGTGAACAAGACTAAGTTGGTTCTTGTGGCGGCGGTTCTCTGCTTCTCATCGACACTGGCGTCCGGGCAAGGCACCACTGTCGACACTAAGACGCAGCCGAAGACCCCCGACCCCTGCACAAGCGGCCAAGAGTTCGCCACCACCGATTGCGCGCTGACCTGGCACGGCATCACGCTGTACGGTACGTATGACGCCGGCGTCGGCTGGGTCAGCCACGGCTTACCGGAAAACGGCTACAACTATGAAGGCGAATCTCTGGTGAACCGAAACGGCTATCAACATCGATTCCTCGTCGCACCGAACAACCTTTCGCAGACGGGGCTGGGCATCAGGGGCAAGGAAGAGTTTCTACCTGGCTGGTCCGTTGTGTTCAACGCTTCAACTGGCATCAATCCGCAGTCCGGCCTGCTGGCCAACGCGTCAGAAACCGACATCACCAACAACGGCCTTCCCAGGGCCAGCTATTCGATAGCCATCGACGGCGCGCGCGCGGGCCAACCCTTCAATGACGAGATCTATGGCGGTATATCGTCCGAGCATTTCGGCGCGCTGACCTTCGGCCGTCAGCGCGCTCTCGGCACCGACGCAATGCTCCTTTACGATCCGGCCGGCGGCTCCTATGCCTTTTCCTACATCGGGTATAACGGCACGATGGCCGGCGGCGGCGACACCGAAGACAGCCGTTGGGACGACGCTCTGAAGTATCGCATCTCCTATGGCCCGGTCCATTTCGGCGCGATGTACAAATTCGCCGACGGATCTGCCGGCTGCTACTCGGCTTCCTCCACCTGGACTGCTGCCAATTGTACGCCGGAAGCGGCGCATAACAACGCCTATGGATTCGACCTCGGCGGAAACTCGGGCAAGTTCTTCGCTGACATCGTCTACCAACACTACAACCAGGCGATCGGCGTATTGAACCCGTTGCTTGGACCTCAAAGCCCGGCGGCGCCATACCAGTCGACCACCGACAGCATCAATACAAACCCGATCAACGGGGCTAACCTGATTGCCACGACCAACACGGTATACGGCATCGTGACCGACAACAACGCAGTGATGGCCGCTGCCAAGTATGCGTCGGACCCGTTCAAGGTCTTTGCCGGCTACGAATACATCTGGCAGAACAACCCGGCGAACCCATTGGGTGTTGGCGCCTCGGACCAGGGCGGTTATATCATGAGCGGGGTCGAAGACAAAAATCTTGATTCTGAAAAGTTGGTGCAGATCTGGTGGACAGGCGCGAAGTACACCTACCGTAGCAAAACCGATGTCACTTTTGCCTGGTATCAACAGCGGCAGAATGACTTCCGTATTCCGTCTACCTGCTCGGCCGCAGCCGGTTTCCGCGCGTCCTGCGCGGGCACCCTCAATGAGGGGTCGCTCTATTTGGATCATCACTTCACCAAGCGTTTCGACTCTTTTGCCGGAGTTGCGTATTCCTTCGTGAGCGGCGGTCTGGACATCGCCATTCCTCATGGCCCCGGCGTTCCCTTTAAGTCCGACAACAACCTTGCTCCGACAGTCGGTAGCCGTTTCGCCTTCTGATCGTTTCCGCGGCGGGCTCAGTCGAGAGCCCAACGTGGGTTGCGGTTCTTCGTAATTCTCGAACTGATTTAATCGAGTGGACAAGACTCAGAGCGAACAGCCGCACTGGATCTGACTGGGAGAAGACTTGAGACCAAGTTCGGACGTTGGAGGAAATCGAATGCTGTTTTGCAGATTCGCCGTGCTTGTCATGCTCACGGCCGTGCTCAGCGTGTGCCCTAGTTCAGCGCAGACACAGCTGACAATCTCCGCTGCAGCCAGCTTGAAGGAGGCGCTTACGGAGACAGAGACTGCCTATAAGCAAAGCCATGCCAACGTGGACCTCAGCAATAACTTTGGTTCCTCAGGAACTTTGGCCACGCAGATCGACCAAGGTGCGCCGGTGGACGTTTTCCTATCGGCCGCCGCAAAGCCGATGGACGATCTGGAAGCGAAGGGGTTGATAGTTGGCGGGACGCGACGCAATCCGTTGCGGAATACGTTGGTCCTAATCGCACCCCTCGACTCCAAACTCCAGAATTTTCAGGGACTCACCGGCAGCTCTATCCGGACGATTGCGCTGGGCGATCCAGCAAGTGTTCCAGCAGGTCAGTATGGCCGGCAGACGCTCGTGGCGCTTCATCTTTTGGACAAGCTCAATGCGAAGTTTGTTCTCGCAAAAGATGTTCGCCAGGTTCTGACTTACGTTGAAACGGGCAACGCAGATGCGGGTCTGGTTTACGCAACGGACGCGCAGGCTTCCGGGAAGGTCCGTGTAGTGGCTTCGGCTCCTGAATCGTCGCATGAGCCAATCGTTTATCCCGTGGCTGTGGTGAAGGGGAGTCGCAATGAAGGTGCTGCACGCGAGTTTGTGAAGTATCTGAGCGGTCCGGCAGCTCAAGCGATCTTTGTGAAACACGGGTTTATACTGGCAGCACCGTGACGCTGCCTCTTAGCCCGTCAGCCGGCGTAATCCCCTTAGCCTGAGCGAAGAACTCGTGAAACTTTGAGAGAACCCGAACCCGAGTGAGCCGGACGCCGGAGTACCCAAGTCGCTCCAATTGCTTCCAAGCCATCTTAGGCTGCGGGCGAAAAGAACTTCCACTTTATCCCCTGTCCGAATTTGCTGAGCCGACTCTTTGCGTCGTGGATTTGGCGAGACTGTGACTCAGGTCTGGGCGGTCAATTGATCCGAACGGAATGCGTGTATCCACCGCAGAATGAGATGAATCTATCGCGCGAACAACGCCCCTGATGCGCTGTACTCCTTAGGCGATCATTGGTATTGAGCCGTTTCCGCAATTGAAAGCTGTCGGTGTTTTTCCGAAGGCTCTCTGTGCACTCATTGCAGGGTTTTCAATCTCAGATATAGAGAGACTTGTCCACGGCGGAATGTATTGCTTTTAGAAAGTTGTTAAGGGCCACTTCGGCCGTTTAATCAGGCCCACCTCTGGGAACACTGTGTTGAAGAGGGTACGCGAGTAATTTCCCTTCGCGACCATCCACGGATAGTGATAGAGTGCCCCATCAGAGCCGCGAACGGCTGCTGGATTCAGGACGCCTTCAACCTCCAGGGGTTTGCCGGGTTCCGGCTCCATCAACATCCCCAGGCGGCGCAGCTTGAATTCGCTCATCTCAACTCCTCAAAGAGTCGCACTTGCCACCTCAAAGGTTCGCGCCTGTTGACCGTCGTCCAAACAAGCGATAATCGCTTCGATCACCCGCTTGGTCTCATCGGGGCCTCGAACTGGAATAGAGATGACACCTGCCTGTTCAGCCGGGTAGTCGTTCCCTCCTACAAACAAAGCATCTCCCACATAAATCATTTCCTTTATAGAAATGCCAAGTGTTTCTTGCAGCTTTTTGATCCCATAAGCTTTGTCAATGCCCGGCTTGGTGACATCAATCGATGTCGCGCCACCGAGTCGCGCCGAAAACTCGGGAATCAGAGTGTCGAGGATTATTTTGATCTTCTTCCGCTTGGCGAAATCCGCATCCCATTTCTCCTTCTCCTCCAAGGGAGCCTGCTGCCCAAGTGCGGAATACGTTACCTGGCTTCCACGATCTTCAATAGTCTCTCCCCACGTCTTTTCGACAGTGAAGCCAGCGTCTTCGGTGGCTTTTTTCAGGGAGCAGACGATCTTCTGTTTTTCTTCAGCGGTGAGATCTTCTGAATAGAGCTTCTTCCACTCCCCAGTGTATTGAAAGAATTCTGTTCCACAGGTGGGTAGAATCGACAGCTTTGTCAGACATTCATCCTGCGGAAGATTGGAGAGCACCTGCTTTTCAAACTGTAGCCATGCGCCTCCAGAGATGATCGCAACCTTGACGACACCGAGCAGGTCATGCAGGAGCGACGACATCTCGGCATCGAGTGACGATTTGCTTGCTGCGAGCGTTCCGTCGAGATCAAAGACGATCAGCTTTTTGACCATTCATCCACCTCAGATTTCATGCAGTCTCACTTTGAGTTTCCGGCCACGCTGACTATCGCGGTTGACGCCATGGAACTCACGCCAAGTCGCCACTCAGAACGTAGATAGCGAGCGCAGCGGCCGTGAAGACAGCGCCTACCCAGAAGCGCCAGTCACGATGCATCCGTCTCCAGTAAGGACCGGGGTCCGGTTCGCTGTCTTCACCACTATTTCCCTCACGGTTGTGCTTGCTTCCGGTCATCTCTTCTCCGTCGCTTGAGAGTATTCGCCGCGGCGCGCGGCCTGATTGCAGCGTGCGCGGTGATACAGAGCCTGCTGCGCCGCCAATGCATTGGCCTCCTGGCCCTTCCAAAGCTCCAAGGACGGCTGCTGAATGGCGCGGGCAAACGAAAATGCCAACGCCCAGGGTAACCTCGACTTGAAACTCGCATTCATCGCATTCAAACGAGCCGAGGCCAACTCTGTGGATTGGCCGCCTGACAAGAACGCAATCGCCGGAACGGCAGCGGGAACGGCCCGCAAGAGACAATTGACCGTCGCGTCCGCTACTTTATCAATAGCTTCTTGCTTAGGGCAGGCCAATCCCGGGAGCACCATGTTAGGTTTCAGAATTATCCCTTCCAGCATGACTCGTTGCGCAAACAGTTCGCTGAACACAGTTCGCAGCACTTTGTCCGTCACTTCGCAACACTGGTCCAGCGTATGCTCACCATCCATGAGCACTTCAGGCTCAACGATAGGGACGAGACCTGCCTCCTGGCACAGCGCCGCATAGCGAGCCAGAGCATGTGCGTTGGCATGAATGCAACCCCAACTGGGGATACCGTCGCCAATGGCGATGACTGCGCGTCATTTAGCAAACCGGGCGCCCATGCGAACGTATTCAGCCAGGCGGTCGCGCAATCCATCTAGGCCTTCGGTCACTTTTTCACCGGGATGCGCTGCCAACTCCTTGGCGCCAGCATCCACTTTGATTCCAGGAATGATTCCCGCGTCGATGAGTACTTTGACAAACGGAGTGCCATCGCTCCTTTGCTGACGGATTGTCTCGTCATAGAGGATTGCCCCGCTGACGCAGTCGCCGAGCCCAGCAGTGGTGACAATCATCTCCCGATAGGCGCGTCGTGCCGCGACGGTCTGCGGAATACCCAAGCTCGCAAATCGCTTGTTGCACGTCGGAGTGCTCTCGTCCATCGCAAGCAGGCCCTTATCGTCTGCGACAAGTGCATGTGCGGTATCTCTCAGTGTTTGCAATGTCATTTGTGCTTGTTCCGCTCCATAGTCCAATCTAGATTCCTGAATCCCTCTCAAATACGCACAGATTCGTCCCCTTGATAAAGGGCCGACAAGCGTACTATCGGAGACAATGTGCTGGGGAGTCCGGTCAATTGAGAACAGTACTGATCCACGTTCCTCATTTTGAAAAAAGTAGTTGCCAAAGCCAGGGAATTGATCGCGAGTTTTCTGCTTGCTCGCTTCATCGGCGACGCGCAGAAACGCCGGGCAGGCAAAGTATAAATTTTGGAAATCCTGCAGCTCGGCGGATGCATCTTACATGTGATGGCCAAATCTCACTCAGATGCGTTGGTGATCTTCGGTGTGACGGGCGATCTTGCCCACAAGATGATCTTCCCGGCACTCTATGCAATGGTGAAGCGAGGCGCACTCGAGGTTCCAGTTATCGGCGTCGCCTTCCCAAAGTGGAGTAGGGAGCGTCTGCACAAGCGTGTGACGGACAGCATCGAGCGAGCAGGTGGGGTCGATAACAAACGCGCGCTTCAACATCTTCTCTCTTTGCTCAAGTATGTGAGCGGGGATTACAAAGACAGCAACACCTTCGCAGCAATCAAAGAGGCGCTCGGTAACGCACGGCGCCCGGCACATTACCTTGCTATTCCGCCTTTGCTCTTCGAACGGTGATTCGAGGGCTTGGCGCCGCGAAATTGGCCGTGCATGCGCGCGTCATTGTCGAAAAGCCGTTCGGACGCGACCTGGCCTCCGCACGGGAACTCAACCAGGTCGCGCATTCGGTGTTCCCTGAAGACTCAATCTTCCGTATCGATCACTTCCTCGGAAAAGAAGCGATCATGAATATTCTCTATTTCCGTTTTGCGAATTCGTTTTTGGAGCCAATCTGGAACCGCAATTACGTGGACAGCGTCCAGATAACCTTATCCGAGGATTTCGGTGTGGGGAAGCGCGGCGCGTTTTACGAAACCGCCGGCTGCCTGCGCGACGTGATCCAGAACCACCTCTTCCAAGTTGTCGCGCTTCTTGCAATGGAGCCACCCGCGGGCAGGGACTTCGGAGCTGTGCACAACGAGAAGGCCAAGGTCTTCAAGGCCATGCGCCCACTCAGGCCCGATGACGTGGTGCGCGGTCAGTACGCCGGCTACCGCCTGGAGCCAGATGTAGCGAAGCGCTCCGATGTTGAGACCTTCTGCGCACTTCAGCTCTTCATCGATTCGTGGCGCTGGGATGGAGTGCCGTGGTATCTGCGCTCCGGCAAATTCCTGCCGGATACAGCGACCGAGATTCTTGTGGAGCTGAAGCCGCCGCCTCAGAGGCTCTTCGCTGACGCAGAATCGATAACCGGCCGGTCCAACTACGTTCGCTTCCGGCTCTCGCCCAACTCGGCCGTAGCCCTTGCGGCTCGCGTCAAGCTCGCGGGAAAGGATTTCGTTGGAGAGCAGCGAGAGCTCTACTTGTCAGAAGAGCGGCCAGGTGGGGAAACTCCTTACGAGAGGCTCTTGGGTGACGCGATGGCTGGCAACGGCGCACTCTTCACGCGGGAAGACGCGGTGGAAGCCGCTTGGGCTGTGGTCGACCCGGTCCTCAAAACCCACCATCGGGTTCGCCCTTACAAGCGACACACCTGGGGTCCGAAAGGGGCTGATGCGATCATCGCCGCGGATGGCGGCTGGCATAACCCCAGCAGCACAGTCCTGTCAGGATGACAATCCGGAACTGACGTATTTCTGTCCTGGCGAATGAATTAGGGACAGGTGGCACGGAACTTCCCGTCTGTGGAGTAGATCAGCGTTGCCACAGGATCTGCTCCACTTCGAGCGGCACAGATGCGTTGGGATGGTGGGGAATGACGCGCACAGTGTAGTCGCTCACGGGACGAGTTGCTGGCACCTGAGCCGAATAGATGAATGCGCCCGGTAAATCCGCGCGGGGTTCGGGTGCGGTCATCACTTCGAGAACTGGTTCACCTCCCTGAACGGAGTCTGCGTAGAGTTCGACTTGCAGTTGATCCTTAGTGAGAACGCCCGGAGAAACTTCGACCTGAAAGAAATGCTGGCCGTCATGAGTCTTGATTTCCACCGGACCAAATCGCACTGTGCTCCAATGCCGATCGATCTCCTGCTGCCAGTGGAGCAAAGTTGCGCCAAGCGCGCTATCCCCGGCTGCACGCTCGCGGTAACCGGAAGCAGCGGGTAGATAGTGATCTTCGGTATACTCGCGAATAGCTCGCGTAGCTGAAAACTCCGGCGTGAGCCGCGCCATACTCTCGCGGATGCGTCCCAACCACTTCAGCGGAAGGCCCTTTTCATTCCGTTCGTAGAATTCCGGAATGACTTCGTTCTCCAATGCCGCATACACCGCTTCAGCCTCTGTGCGATCCAGGCAGGATCGTCTCCATGCTCTTTGCCATCACCGATGGCCCATCCCACTTCGGGGGAGTATGCCTCAGCCCACCATCCGTCTAGCTCCGATAAATTCAAGCCGCCATTCACAAGAACCTTCATACCACTCGTTCCGCAAGCCTCCCACGGGCGGCGCGGTGTATTGATCCACAGATCGATTCCGTGAACCAAGTGCTGCGCCAGCATCATGTCGTAGTCGCTTAAATAAACGACTCTCGAACGAACTTCCGGACGCCGGATGAAATCTTTCCATTTCTTGATCAATGCCTGTCCTGGCAAATCCTGAGGGTGTGCTTTGCCGGCAAGAATCAGTTGTACCGGTCGTAGAGGGTCGGAGAGAAAGCGAACCAGCCGCTCAGAATCAAGCAGGAGAAGATCAGGACGCTTATATGTCGCAAAGCGTCGCGCAGATCCCAGAGTCAGCGCATTCCCATCAAAGATATGATTCGCATCCGATGGATCTCCACCTTCTGAAGAGAGCTGGCGGGAGTACCGTATACGCAACCGGTCAATCAGCGTCTTTCGCTCTGTGGACCGCATCTGCCAGATTTGTTCGTCGGTGAGATGGCGGATGTCATCTTCGACAGCGCGATCTCCGCGCCAGCGCTTTTTGCCGCAAGCTGTGGTCCACAGCGTATCGGCCTCAACCGAATCCCATGTCGGCACATGAATGCCGTTGGTCACTGAGCTAATCGGAACTTCTGCTTGTGGCCAATGTGGAAATAGTGGCTGGAATATCTGCCGGCTCACTTCCCCGTGAAGTTTGCTCACGCCATTCACGTGACCGCTGCCACCAAGAGCAAGATAAGCCATGTTGAAGGGCTCTGCATTGTCGCCAGGGTTTTGCCTTCCGATCTTCAGAAGATCGTCAAGCGAGATGCGAAGTTCATCCTGCGCATAATGGTCAAGATATTGCCGGATGAGCTGCGGGTCAAAGCGATCGAATCCAGCAGCGACCGCGGTGTGTGTCGTAAAGACATTTCCAGCCCGCGTAACGGCCAGAGCAAGATCGAAAGGCTTTGAGTGATCCTCCATATAGCACCGTGCCCTTTCCAGCACAGCAAATGCTGCATGGCCTTCATTGAGATGGCAGACTTCGGGTTGCAAACCAAGGGCCCGCAGCAATCGCCATCCACCAATCCCGAGAATAATCTCCTGCTTCAGTCGCATCTCCGCATCGCCACCATAGAGTTCACTGGTGATTCCCCGATGTGCAGCGGTATTGGCGAAGTCATTAGTATCGAGCAGGTAAAGCTTTGTCCTGCCAACAGAGACCTCCCAGCAGCGAAGCCGGATCATTGCGCCCGACAGATGGATCTGCAGCCGCAACCACTCTCCGTTCTTCTGCCGTAGCGGCCTGATGGGCAACTGGCCGGGATCATTGACCGGATAAAGTGCCTGTTGCCGGCCTTCCGAATCGAAATCCTCGCGGAAATATCCTTGACCATAGAGCAGCCCAACGCCCACAACTGGAATACCCAGGTCGCTTGCCGCCTTCATCTGATCGCCCGCTACGTTACCAAGTCCACCAGAATAGATAGGCAATGCTTCGCTCAGCATGAACTCCATGCTGAAGTAGGCGACCGTCGTGAGAGCTTTGTCCGGATGCTTGTGTTGGAACCATGTGTCGGCTTGATAGGATTCCCGATTCTGTTGGAGCAGACTGTCGAGGCGGCCGCGAAACTCCACGTCGGCCAATGCAGCCTTGATCTTTTCGTGAGAGACCGTTCGCAAGATGACCCACGGGTTTTGCGTGGTTGCCCAGAGTTCCTTGTCGAGGCCTTCCCACAGTTCGTCCGCTGCATGGTTCCAGGACCAATGCAGGTTGAGCGCCAACTCAACCAGGGCGTCGATTCCATCAACCTTTAACCAATCGGTAGCTGCCTTTGGATCATTCAATATCTCCCCCTCCGTGCCGGAATCCAGGAAGCGGAGACTGCCGTCGCAAATACCTTGTCAACGATAGCCTCGGCCTCAATTTCATTCGGTTTTCGCTTAACTGTCGGTGAACATAGCTTTCTGCGGATGTCCCTTGGCCAGCGGAACAGGCGCAGCCGAATCGCTGAAGTCCGCCGTCCATTGCCAGTTCCTGATCTCCGGCATATCCTCCAGATGCTCGCGAATGTAGTCGTGATGTTCATTCAGCTTCTTGAAAAACAGAGTGATTGCATCCGCCGCCTGCACGCGGAGCCGCGGAATATGCTTCAGTGCATCCAGGGCAAGTTGATAGCGGCTCATCTCATTCAGCACGACCATATCGAATGGAGTGGTCGTCGTGCCTTGATCCATGTAGCCATGCACATGGAAGCGAGCTTCATTGGAACGCCCGTGAACCAAGGTATGGATGAGCCAGCGATTGTTGTGGAAGGCGAAGATCACCGGTGCCTTCTCGGTGAAGAGCGCGTTGAACGACATTTCGTCCATCCCATGCGGGTGTTTGTCCGGATACATCAGTGTCATCAGGTCCACCACATTGACAACGCGCACCTTGATGCCGGGCACGTACTTTTGCAGGAGCCAGGAGGCCGCGCAGATCTCAATGGTCGGCACATCTCCAGCGCAGGCCAGTACAACATCCGGCTCTGTCCCGCCATCATTTGTGGCAAACTTCCATGTCGATGCCCCGCGCGAACAGTGCTCAAGAGCCTCATCCATGTTCAGCCATTGGAGCTGTGGCTGTTTGCCGCAGGTAATAATGTTCACGTAATTGCGGCTGCGCAGGCAATGATCAAAGACGCTCAAAAGGCAATTACTGTCTGGCGGGTAATATACACGAATGGTGTCGCTCCTGCGTGCCAATGCGTTGTCGACAAAACCTGTGGCCTGGTGGCTGAATCCGTTGTGATCGTTTCGCCAGGCATGACTTGTGAGCAGAACATTCAAGGATGCGATCGGCTTGCGCCAGGCATACTCGTGGCATTGTTCCAGCCACTTGGCGTGTTGCGTCACCATGGAATCGACAACCTGAGCAAAAGCCTCATAAGAAGACCACATGCCATGCCGGCCGGTAAGTAGGTATCCTTCAAGCCATCCCTCACAAAGATGTTCGCTTAACACCTCCAGCACCCGTCCATCCGGGCCGAGTTCGTCATCTATGGAGACGAGTTCAGCCATCGAGCAGCGCTTGGTAGCCTCGAAGATGGAGTTCAGCCGATTGGAGTTCGTTTCGTCGGGACAGAACATGCGGAAGTTTGTCAGATTCATCTTGAAGATGTCTCGAAAGAAATCTCCAAGTTTGCGCGGGGCTTCGGCAAGAACCTGTCCTGGTCCGAGGATTTCCAGGGCATAACTCGTAAAATCGGGAAGAGCGAGTGTAACCAGGGATCGTCCGCCATTCACATGAGGATTGCCGCCCATGCGGCGATTACCACAAGGTGCGAGGGCCGCCAGTTCCTGAATAAACCTGCCGTTGTCGTCGAAGAGTTCCTCTGGCTTGTAGCTGCGCATCCACGCTTCAAGGATCTTGATATGTTCGGGGTTCTCGCGTACGGTCGCGAGCGGTACCTGATGCGCGCGGAAAGTGCCTTCAATCGGGACCCCATCCACTTCCTTGGGGCAGGTCCAGCCCTTCGGCGTACGAAAAATGACCATTGGCCAGACCGGCTGCTTCTTGAATCCGCTCGTGCGAGCTTCCGTTTGAATTGCCCGGATCTCGGCGCAGCAATCATCCAATGCTGCGGCCAGGAGTTGGTGCACGACCTCGGGATCGTCTCCCTCCACAAAATAAGGCTTATAACCACGCCCACTGTAGAGAGCCTTCAAATCCGCATCGCTGGTGCGTCCCTGAGCTGTCGGCCCGGAAATCTTGATCCGTTGAGATGCAGTATCGGCAGCACCGCACCGTCTCGTACAGGATTGAGAAAGTTGACCGACTTCCAGCTTCCTTCCAAGGGGCACGTCTCGGATTCGCCGTCGCCGATGACACAGGCGACGATAAGATCTGGATTGTCGAATGCAGCGCCAAATGCGTGCACCAACGAGTAGCCAAGTTCGCCGCCTTCATGCAGAGAGTTCGGAACGTGCGGCCCGCAATGGCTGGGAACCCCGCCAGGCGTCGAGAACCTGCGAAACATAAGTCGCAAGCCATCCTCGTTCAGAGTGATTTCCGGGTGAACCTCGGTGTAGGTGCCTTCCAGATATGAGCAGGCATTGAGCGACGGACCTCCGTGTCCTGGTCCAGAAATATAGATGATGTCTGCATCATGTTCTTTGATAATGCGATTCAAGTGAATGTAAATTAGGTTTTGCCCCGGCGATGTTCCCCAATGCCCGAGCAAGCGCGGCTTAATCTGTTCTGCCTTGAGTGGCTCTCTCAGCAGCGGGTTCTCAAAGAGATAGATCTGGCCGATGCACAGATAGTTCGCCGCCCGCCAGTAGCGATTCATCTTGTCGAGCATCGCTGGCGAAAGCGGCCCGTTGGGTGCCCGAGCTTGTGCTTCAACTTTGCCATCTGCCGCAATCGCGGTCGACAACGAGACATCGAAAATATAACCGGAAGAGTTGTCAACCTGGTCGAAGTTCTTGCTGAACGATTGCGGGATGCCATCCAGATCGGCGTTCATGGGGAGTTCCTTGGTAGCCATATTGACGATTCCTTTCTATCTCTTCGCAACTGGTGACAGCGCGGTGGGGTTTTCGGACATCGGTTTTCTCGGGTCTGCCTGCGATGGATCTCCGGCGTCATCTCGCCAGCAGCTTCTTGATCGAGTGCAGTTCGAGACGGCGCTTTTCGGTGGTTTTTGATACGCCATCTTGAGTTCTCCAAGCGCATCGAGAACGATTTGGGAGATGATGAGCCGTGCGTTCTCCCTATCGTCGGCGGGGACGACGTACCACGGAGCATGATGAGTGCTCGTTGCATGAAAGCAATCCTCGTAGGCCTTCATGTATTGCTTCCAATATTTCCGCTCGTGAATGTCCGAGGCGCTGAACTTCCAGTTCTTCTCTGGCTCATCGATGCGCTCAAGGAATCGCTTTCGTTGCTCTTCGTAAGAAAGGTGGAGAAATATCTTGATGGTCCGCGTGCCGTTACGAAAAAGGTGCTTCTCCAGATCCACGATGGAGCCGTACCTCTGCTCCCAGATGTCCTTCTCGTTGCGCAACTCCTCGGGAAGCCCTTGGTTGCGAAGAATCTCCGGATGCACTCGAACGACCAGCACTTCCTCGTAGTAGGAACGGTTGAAGATGCCGATCCGGCCGCGTTCGGGAAGGCGGCATGCAGTGCGCCAGAGAAAATCATGTTCAAGTTCCTCGGCACTTGGTTGCTTGAAGCTGAAGACCTCGCAGCCTTCTGGATTGACCCCGGACATGACGTGCCGGATGGCGCCGTCTTTACCGGCAGCATCCATCCCCTGAAAGATCAGCAACAGCGCGTACTGGTTGCATGCATAGTGAAGCTGCTGCAACGAACTCAGCTTCTCCATGTGTTCGTTGAGAAGCTCCTTGTACTGCTTCTTGGACTTTGAATAAGGATCGACGATCGTCGGCCACTTACTCAGGTCGACCTTTTTGTCGTGCGGCACACGGTAGATTCTCGAATCTATGGCCATACTCTCCTTTCGACGTTCCAAGTCTTTCCGGTTTAGGGTCTTGCTTGCGGGTTAGTCAGGGGCAGTGATCGGTGGGCCCAGGATGCCGCACAGTACCAACTGCATCTGGATATTCATGAGATGCGGAGGCGAGCAAAGACCGGAATCTTCACCACGTCCAGGACTACGCCGAATGCGATGGCAGCGGCAAACTCACAAGCAATGACCGCGATGGGCAATGGCGCCATGGCGATTCCCAAGGCCGCCAGCGTTGAGATGATAAAAACGTCGGCCACTGAGGAAAGCACGAGCCAGACGCTAGGACGCAATCCCCACAGATGCTGGCGCCCGCGAATCACATACGTCGTGGCTTGACTGCCAAACACAATACCGACCACGGAGAGCGTTTGGAGTGCTTCGATGCCCAGATGCAACTGGAATTTGCCGACCGCAAGGATTGCAGTGGAGAACGCAAGAAAGCACATTCCGAGGATGACTCCCGCGCCTGTAATTCTGCCGATTTGCCAGGAATTCGGCATCTTGGACGGCCGCACTCTGTCCGTGGTCAATGACATGGCGAGGAAGTCTCCGGTGATCATCACAATCACCATCAGCATGGGAGTGAGTACTGCGTGCCCGGTCATGACCAGGCCGACGGCCAGCAGGAGCACCTGCAAGATCTTCTTCATCACCGAATTCAACGTGTAGGTAAGGATGCGCTGAAACGTGATCCTGCCCTCTCTTACAGCGGCCACAATGCCACCCAGACCGGCTTCCGTCAGTACGACCCCCGCTGCTGATTTCGCCACATCGGTTGCGGTCGAGACGGCAATGCCAATCTGCGCTTGACGAAGCGCGGGTGCGTCATTGGCGCCATCTCCGCACATCCCGACCGTATGCCCATTCTTCTGGAAGGCCTTGACGAGGTCGTATTTGCCCTCGGGAAGAATGCCGGCGAAGACCGCAAAACCCTCCGGCTTGATACCCTCGGGAAGCTTTCCGGGCGGGCAAACAGGCCCGGTCAATCCTACAGCATGAGCGACGATTGCCGCCGTGGCCGGAGCATCCCCCGTCACCATGACCGTGGCCACGCCGAGTGTATGCAACTCCGAGATGAGAGAACTCGAGTCCGATCGCGGCGGGTCGCTGAGGGCGATCATGCCGACGATCTGAACGGAAGCCGCGGGCCCCGCTGCCACCGCCAGAACCCTGAAGCCTTGCTTCTCAAGTTCGTCAGCTATCGCGGCCGAAGAGGGCGACGGGGCTGTGAGGGCAACGACCCCAGTATAGGCGCCCTTGACGATGCGCTTTGCGACTCCCTTGGCATCTGTTGCGGTTGCTTCCGATGTCTTCTTGGCTGGATCAAACGGCACAAACGTCGCCAACTTTGGCAGGTCCTGTGCGGGCTTTTTCGAGGCAGCAGAACGAATCGCCGCATCGACAGAGTCCTGACCGCCCTCAGAGCTGGCGAGAGCCGCCAGCCCTAGAACGTGGGCTTCGTCAAATCCCGGCAATGGGCGAACGCTGGTTACTGAAAGCGCATTGAGGGTTAGCGTTCCGGTTTTATCCGAGCACAAGACATCGATGGACGCCGCTTCATCCACGGCAGACAGACGCGTCGGCAACACGCCCAGTTTCGCCAGAGAGCGCGCCCCAACCGCGGCGGCAAGGGTGAATGTTGCGGGCAATGCAACCGGGATGGCTGCCAGAATCGACGTGAGCAACAAGGGAACGATCTCGCTCCGCGGCATCGCACGCGTATATGCATAGGCGCCCATCGCAAGGATCAAGACGCCGTTGAAGATAGCCAGATTGCGGACGATTGTGAGCACAGCTTTCTGCTGTGTGCTCACCACATGCGCGGTGCGGACGAGCTCCGCCGTGCGGCCAAATCTAGTGCGGGCGCCCGTGGCCGTGACCACGGCTGTTGCTTCACCGCGCCGGACGAGAGCTCCTGCATAGGTGTCTACACCCGCACCGGCTTCAATGGGCAGAGATTCGCCTGTGAGCATCGACTGATCGAGTTCGACCGATCCACCGGTCAGATGCACATCGGCAGCGACCACACCGCCAAGCGATAGCTTAACCAGATCGTCACATACCAATTCCGCAGCCGGCGCAGTCTTCCAAGCGCCATCGCGCTGGACAGAAGCATTCAGGGCGAGACGCGACTTCAACGCCGCCAGAGTTGCCTGAGCATGACCCTCCTGAAAGTAGGCAAGCGCCGCATTGAACACCAGTAGAGCCGCGATGACGGCAGCCTCGTAGTACTTGTGCAGCGCGATCTCAAGCACAATCGATGCTTCAAGCAACCAGGGAACAGGCGCCCAGAACTTTGCCAATGCATTGCGCAGAGGGTGAGCCGACGTGTCAGGCATTGCGTTGGGACCGTCTTTTTCAAGACGGGCGCTAGCCTCACTGCTCGTGAGCCCTTTTGCGGCGATGTCCTCAGCCGGCTTTGCGGCCTGGCTTGATGGTGCGGCGGAGACAACACTACTTGCACTCACAATTGGCCACCTGTACCGCGGCTTTCGCTACCACCATTCCATCGAGTGCCCTGATGCAGTCTTCACGGCGGCCTCGGGATTGGCTCAGGCCATCTTGGAGACGACCCAAACTTCCTTTCCGGCTCTTGCACGAGAAGAGACTTGAGGTCATCCTCGGACTCGGACTTAGGCTCGGGCTTCTCTGCACTCGATTTCGCTGAAAATGGTTCTCCAGTTGTTGCTCCCTCCATTGGTTGCCGATCCAAGGGAGCCTGGATGATCGTTGGACAGTGAAATAAACAAGTTTGCATTTGAATCGAATTGCGCATGGACATTCCCCATGACAACGCCTCAACATATCCCGTCGCCTTGTGGTCAGGCTTCAGAGCTTCGCTGGCCCGAATAACGAAATATACCGAGTGAAATTGGCATTGCGGCCGCAACCACATCGGTAGAGGCTGTGAAAAGTATCTTCCTGCTGAGATGTGCAATCTGTACAAATCTGCTCAGGTGGCTGGACGGCGATTCATTTGAAAAATGTGATGCTGCGCGTTGGCGATTCTGCGAAGATAGTGCTCGCGTTCCAAATAGGCCATTAGCCCTTATTTTAGGCCTTTGTCAAGTATGAGCAGAAAGAAACAGATCGTAGGTTCTGCTGCTCGTGATTCAGTAATGATTAGCAGGAATGGTCAATTTGGGGCGGCCATTGCTCTGATTCTGAGGCTGCAAGCCATTGCTACCGCAGTTCTTAAAGCGCTTGCAGGTCTACCGCTTAATCCCGCGAACTGACGTACTGAGCAATTGGACACAGTGTCGAGCAAGCAGTTGATTCAAACTGGCATTTGAAAATGAACAGTAATCGCTCACAACTCGGGCCAAAGGTAGTGAGGCGTAGACGTCCGACTGCAACCCCCGACCCGACACGAGAGAAATTGCTGGAAGTTGCGGGGTCAATCTTTGCCAGCCACGGCTATCAGGCTACGACGATTCGCGAAATCTGCGCAGGAGCGGGAGCGAATGTTGCCGCGATCAATTATCACTTCGGCGATAAATTGGGCCTCTACACCGAGGTCTTGCAACAATCTGTACGAGCTGCCCAAGTGTTGGCTGTTCACAACGCGCCTGATCAAAACATCTCCCCAGAAGACATGCTGCGAGCTCTGATTCGAGCTCGACTTCGGAGCATCAGTGGGAAAGATTTACCGGATTGGCACTCTCGACTCCTGGCGCTCGAACTGGCACAGCCCACACCGGCGCTTCGACAGCTTATCGATAAGTTAACCCGGCCGATCTACAAGCGACTACTGGAACTCATCGGGAGGATTATTGGTCTGCCCCCCAATGACGATAGCACTCGACTCTGTGCAATCAGCGTGGTGGGACAAGTTCTTGCTTACGTCCTGCCCGGTCCTCTGTTGCCAGAGATTTGGCCGGAATTGAAGATGACACCCGAACAAGTTGAACGCATAGCGGATCACATTGCGGACTTTTCGCTTTCGTATCTAAAGGGCTTTCGCTCGAAGCATGGAACCATCAAACCGGTAAGGAAGCAGAGGCTCAACAAATGACGACAGCCACAGCTGAAAGCGCGCCAGAACAGGCCGAGCAAAAAAAGCAGACGGCCCCACCGGGCGCCAAGCCGGACCCATCGGAAAATGAAAAGAAGGCAGCTGACGAAAAGGCCAAGCAAGCCGCGAAGCGACGACGCCTAATCCTGGTGATCGTCACTGGCGTGGTCCTGATTGCGGCGGTGCTTCTAACCTGGAAGATCTTTTTCGCGGCACCACGTATCCCGAACAGCATTGTTGTGGTGAGCGGCCGAATTGAAGGCGACGACTCCGCGGTTGCTTCCAAGACAACCGGACGCATTCTTGAGGTTCGTGTCCGCGAGGGCGACACCGTAAATGCCGGAGACACGATCGCCATTCTCGACGACGCCCAGATTCGGGCGCGCGAGGACCAGGCTCGCGATGCACTTTCGGAGGCGATAGCAAAGGGCGAAGCCGCACAGGAGCAGATCGCCGTCCTTCAAGAGCAATTAGAGCAAAGCCGATTGCAGGTAGGCCAATCGAAGCTGGATACAGAAGGGCATGTGGGGCAAGCAGAAGCCGATCTCGCAACCGCGCAATCGGAATTGGCCCAGCAGCAGGCGGCGTATCAGATTGCCGCTTTCAATAGAGATGCCTATACGCGTCTTGCAAAAACCGGAGCTGTGTCGGAGCAACAGGGACTTCAGGCTTCAACGACGGCCGATCAACAGGCCGCGGTGGTTGCGGCTTCGAAGCGCCGGGTTGAGTCGTCACAGGGCGCACTGACGACAGCAGAGGCAAGTCTGTCCAACCCTGGCATTCGCGAATCGCAGGTTGCCGCGGTTCGAAGACAAATCGCGCAGCAGGAAGCTGAGGTTGCGAGTGCAAAGGCTCAGACGCAGCAGGCTCAAGCCGAACTTGCAGAAGCGGAAGACAACCACAAAGACCTGACCATCAAGGCGCCATTCTCTGGAACAGTGGTGACGCGTGCGGCGGAGCCAGGCGAGGTGGTGGTCGCGGGAACTGCCTTGATTACACTGTTGGACTTGACCAAGGTGTATCTGCGCGGCTTTGTACCCGAAGGCCAAATCGGCAAGGTGAAAGTGGGACAGTCGGCGCGTGTCTACCTCGACTCTAACTCGCAGAAGCCCATCTACGCATACGTCTCCAGGATCGACCCACAGGCCACTTTCACTCCGGAAAACACATACTTCCGCGATGACCGCGTCAAGCAGGTAGTCGGACTCAAGCTGCAGTTGATAGGGGGATTCGGATTTGCCAAGCCTGGCATGCCTGTCGATGGCGAAGTCCTTGTGCAGGGAGATAAGTGGCCGAAGGTCAAGCACAATTGATTACCGCCAGTCCAGATCGAACGGTGCAAGATCGCGCAGTCCCAGATCGCGCGGTCCAGGATCGACAAGGCGCGGCCGCACAGCGGACCATCGATGTTCTCGGCCTGACGAAACGCTATGGCACGCTTGAGGCAATCCGCGGAATCGAATTTGAAGTGAACCGCGGCGAAATGTTTGGACTGATTGGCCCAGATGGAGCCGGGAAGACTTCAACCTTCCAGATTCTTGCAGGCGTGATGGAAGCAACCGCAGGCGCCGCGAATATCCTCGGTCGCCCGGCGCGGGATATGCGGTCCCAAACCGGGTATTTGACACAGGATTTCAGTCTCTATCCCGATCTGACTGTTGCGGAAAACATTCGCTATAGTGGCGATCTGCGCCTCATTCCGCCAGATGAGATCGCGGACCGCAGTCTTCAATATCTTCGAATGTTTGACATGGACCGTTTCGCAGACCGGCTCGCTGGGCAGTTGAGCGGCGGCATGAAACAAAAGCTTGCGCTGGTCTGCGCTCTTGTTCCACAACCCAAAGTGCTGCTTCTCGACGAACCAACCACAGGCGTCGATCCTGTATCCCGTCGGGAATTTTGGGACGCGCTAGCTCACTTGACGGCAGAGGGTTTGACGATCCTTGTGGCTACACCTTACATGGATGAGGCCGAGAGGTGCCATCGAATCGCGTTTATGCACTTGGGCGCGATTCTCCAGATCGGCACGCCAGCCGAGCTTTGCGCCAGCCTGGGCGCGAAGCGAATCGAGCTCCGCACCGCAGACCTCAGGAAAGCGGAAAGCGTTCTTTCCGAGGGATCGGGACCGAATAGGGAGATCATCGACGTTGAGCGATTCGGCGACAGGCTCGACCTGCTGGTGCACGATCCGGACAAGGGGCAGAAGTGGATCGCCGAGAAGCTGAAAGGCACAGGCCTTTCGGTCGACGAGATGCGCGTCGACGAACCGACACTCGATAACATATTTGTCGCGAAGCTGCGAGCATTAAGCCAAAAGGCAGACACAGCCGAGTTTCCGGCGAAACAGGATCACCGCAACCTGCGCGGGCAGGTTGCGGTCGGTGCGAAGAATCTCGTGAAGGTTTTCAAATCATTCACGGCCGTGAAAAACGTTAGCCTCGATATTCGAAATGGGGAAGTATACGGACTACTCGGAGCGAATGGAGCGGGCAAGACAACGACCATCCGGATGCTTTGCGGATTGCTGGAACTGACAAGCGGAACGATGGAGTTGGGTGGCACAGGTGGAAACCTGAGAACGGAAGCTATCCGCAAGCGCATCGGTTACATGTCGCAGAAATTCTCTTTGTATGAAGACCTGACGATTCGCGAGAACCTTGATTTCTTTTCGGGCGTCTATGGCGTGCCCGACCAGGACCGCGAGGAAAAGATTCGATGGGTGCTTTCCTTTTCGGGGCTCAACGGAAAAGAAAACCAGATCACCGGGAGCCTGCCAGGTGGGTGGAAGCAGCGCGTGGCCTTCGGCGCTGCAATCATGCATGAACCGGACATTCTTTTTTTGGACGAACCGACCTCGGGCGTCGATCCTCTGGCCCGGCGCGCGTTTTGGACAATGATCAATCGGCTGGCCGACGGCGGCGCGGCGATCCTCGTTACGACTCACTATCTTGAGGAAGCGGAGCAGTGCAATCGTCTGGGAATGATGGTTGCGGGCGAGCTTGTGGCCGAAGGAACGCCCAGCGGCATCAAACGCCAGCAAACCGGAAACGTGCTTGAATTTATTGTCGATCAGCCTCAACGCGCCTCAGACCTGTTGAAGAGCAAAACAGAAAACTGGAGAGTATCCATGTTTGGCGAACGCCTGCATGTAATCACCGAAGAAGATGCTGCTACCGCCATCAAGGAAACCACAAAGCGGCTCGAAGAGAACGGGTTCCATGTGACTAGCGCGAGAGAAACCCCCTTCTCGCTCGAAGACGTATTTATCTCCATTGTGGAGAAGGCGCGTGCGCAGGGCAAGGCGGGAACTGATGACAATGAAAGGCACGCATGAGGCGAATCATTGCACAAATGCGCAAGGAGCTAACCCAGATTGTTCGAGACTGGCGCACGCTAGCTCTTGCGCTGGCACTTCCCATGTTCCTGCTTGTCTTGATGAGCTCGGCACTCTCCCTTACGGTGAACGAACTTCCCATTGTCGTGCAGGATTTTGACGGCTCACCGGCGTCGAATGATTTCATCGACGCCTTTCGCGCTTCGATAACACTCAAGGTGGTCCCATGGCCGGTGAGCAACACCGCCGAGGAGGCCCTTGCCTCCAATGCTGGGCGAGCTGTGCTGATCATCCCGTCTCACTTTGGCCGCGACATGTCACGCGGCGTCAACGCGCCCGTTCAGTTTCTGGTAGACGCCTCGGATGCAAACACGGCGAAGTTAGTCACGGCATATGCTGGACAGATTACGACCTCGTACAACCAACAAGGAATTGAAACGCAAACAGGCCCCTTACAGACCTCTATTCGGCTCTGGTTCAACCCCGGACTTTCATCGAAGAAGTTCTTCGGCCCAGGGATATTCGTGCTTGGCCTCTCCATGTTCCCACCACTGCTGGCTGCACTCGCCATGGCAAAGGAGGGCGAGCTGAAGACGATTCTGCAAGTTTATGTCTCAAGCATTCCCGCGCACGAATTCCTGCTGGGAAAAATTATTGCATTCATGATTGTGGCGCTCGCGGAGTGTCTCATCATGTCCTTGCTTTTGTTTACTTACTTTGGCCTGAGTTTTGCCGGCGATCCTACGCCCGTCTTGATCGCCACCGTCCTCTATGCCTTCTGCGTGGCGGCGTTTGGAACCATGGTCGGAGCGGTCATTCCCAACCAGGCATCGGCCTTGCAAGCAGTTGCTTTCGGCGGATTCATTCTCGTGTTCCTGCTCTCGGGCATGATGTTCCCGATCCAAAACATACCGGCCGGGCTGCGCTGGATTTCGAGCCTCATCTGGGGCCGGTATTACATCGAGATAGTTCGCGACGCGCTCTTGCAAGGCGGGGGATGGCCCGCCGTTTGGTATAAGGTACTCATCATCGGCGCGATCGGAGCGCTCTTCTATGGAATTGCATGGCATGGAATGAGAAGGATGCAGGTGAAGGACTAAATCATGGGAAAACTCTGGAATTATCTGTTCAATTATCGTCTGCGCGCATTGATCAGGAAGGAGTTTGCCCAGACTCGCCATGACCGCAAACTCATGTTTAGTCTAACTGTCTTGCCCGTCGTGCAGTTGACTCTGGTTGGGTTTGCCCTGAGCGCGGCGGTATCGAATGTTCGTCTGGCTATCGTCGACGATAGCCGGTCACCCGAGAGCCGGGAGCTGATTGCGACGTTGACCGAGAGCAAAAGTTTTCGCCTCGCGGGCTACTATTCCTCGGTCGACCAACTTGGAGATGCGGTAAGCCAAGGAAAAGCCGACGCCGGGATGGTGGTTCCTTACGACTATGCGCGGGATCTGGTCCGGGATCGCCAGACGACTATTCAATTCCTGCTGAATGCTACCAATGCAAATACAGCGACGATTAGCCGAGGGTATGCAGAAAGCATGATCCAGAGATTCAACACCGGGCTACGGAGTCAGGGGATTCATGTCAGCATCCAGTCAATTGACGGATCGAGCGGCGGATCGAACCTGGCCCGTCGCGGTCAAGTCCAACTGCAACCGGCGTTTCTCTACAACCCCGGTCTAGTCGATTCGTGGTTTATCGTCACCGGTGTCCTTGGATTGCTGTTGATCCTGCAGAGCTCTCTCATTTGCTCCGCTGCCATGGTTCGCGAGCGGGAAGCCGGGACGCTTGAACAGTTGCTCATGTCCCCAGCCAGCACGTCTGAGATCATCATCGCCAAGATCACACCCTTGTTCTTGCTGCTGTGCCTCATGATGTTCATCGCCCTTGCGGTTCTCAAATTTGCGTTCGGAGTTCCGTTCCATGGCAATGTTCTGCTTCTGCTCGCTGGTGGCGCTCTGTGCATCCTGTCTGGAATCAGCATTGGCACCGTGGTCTCCACGTTCAGCAAGTCGGCTCAGCAAGCACAGCTAACGACCTTTTTCGTCAATCCTCCGCTGTCATCGTTGTCTGGAGCGCTCAATCCGGTTGAGGCAATGCCGAAATGGTTGCAGCCTCTCACGGTCCTGAATCCAATTCACCATTTCGCAACCATCGCTCGTGGAAGCACGCTCAAGGGCGGCGGATTTATGGAGCTTTGGCCAAACTTCCTCAGTTTGCTCATGATTACGCTGGCGCTTGGCTCGCTCAGCGTCTGGCGATTCCGAAAGCAGCTCAGTTAACAAGAGGTACACTGTTATGAATAATTGGAAGACAAAGGCCGCACCTGTTTGCCGAATCGTTGAAGTTGCCGCGATCCTTTGCCTGGGCGCCCTTTTCATCACAGCGCAGCCGAGCCAATCGCAGAATACGCAGGCAGCTCCGCTCCCTCTCTCCGGGCGCGCAGGACAGAGCGGGTCGGTGACGGCGGTGGAGTCACCCATTGCGGGAACGACAACCAGCGTGGATACGATCAACCCGTCTGTGCAGGTCCAAGGACCATATACTGGAAGTGCTTCGAGCACGGCGAAGATATCGTTTTCGGGTAAGCTCTCTCTCCGCGAAGCCATCGCAAGAGGACTCAACTATAACCTTGGAGCAGTGGGCCAGAGCAACGCTGTGCGTCAAGCTGAAGGGCAGAGTCAGGTGGCGCGAAGCGCCCTGCTTCCGAATGTGAGCGGCTATCTGGCCGAGACTCTACAACAAATCAGTCTCGGGGCGGAAGGGCTACGCATCTCAATTCCCGGCTTTGCCATCCCGCCGACCATTGGACCCTTTAACAATATCGATTTGCGCGGCAGCCTTTCTCAGTCGATCTTCGATCTCAGCGCGTGGAACAACTACCGGTCGTCCAGAGAGGTATTTCGCGCCAACCAGTTCGCCGCGCGGGATGCGCGCGAGATGGTCGTCCTCGCTGTGTGCGGCGCGTATCTTCAAGTGATTTCAACCAACGAAAGGGTGAAGTCCGCACACGCGCAACTCGATACTGCAACTGCACTCTTTCAGCAGACTCAGCAAAAGCGAAGCGTGGGATTGGTGCCTCAAATAGACGTCGATCGAAGCGAAGTCGAAGAACTTACGCAGCAACAACGAGTCATCTCGCTTGAGAACGAAGTGGCCAAGCAGAAGATCGTTTTGGCCCGAATGACCGGACTGCCTCCAAGCGACGAATACGATCTTACCGATGACGTGCCCTTCCTGGCTGCGCCCGATCTTAGCTTTGAGGACGCGCTCAAGCAGGCGTTTGAACGTCGCGCAGACATTAAGGCGGCGGAAGCGCAGATTCATGCCGCCGAACATACACTTGCCGCTGCTCGTGATGAGAGATTGCCGTCGCTTGCCGTCAACGGCAACTACGGAAGAATCGGGACAAACCCACCGCAGGCACATACGACGTATTTTGGGGCCGCCACTCTCAATATTCCGATTTGGCAGGGAGGCCGCACGGAAGGGGAAATCACGCAGGCAAAGGCAACGCTGGCCCAGCGCCGAGCGGAACTCGAAGACACCAGGAGCCAGGTGGAGAGCGATGTCCGGAATGCTTTCCTCGATCTTCGGGCAGCAACAAGTCAAGTGGAGGTGGCCCGGAGAAACCTACAGGTAACAAGAGAAACGCTAGACCTGACGCGCCAGCGATTCGACGCCGGCGTGACCGACAATGTGGAAGTAATCCAGGCCCAGGAGTCTTTAACCTCCGCCGAGCTTGATGTGATCAACAGCGTGTTCGCCCACAACGTTGCGAAACTCAGCCTGGCAAGGTCAATTGCGAGCGCGGCCGATAGCCTGCAGCAGTTCCTGGCTCTGCAATAGCGCCGTAACCTTGATCGAGGCGACGAACAGGTGTATGCTCCCGCTCGTCTCTACCGAAACATGTGCGCCACTGGACCGATTCGATTCAGAAGTGTTGCCGGCAAACCACCCGGAACAGACTTCCACCAGTTATTGGACCATTCGCATGGATATTCTCAGTGTTTGCCCTCGGCTACGTGGCCGTGCCCGTCACGAAATTCGTTTCCTTTGAAGTGGGAAACCTCATCGAGACGCTTTGACGGCTCAGGTTTCACGCCACGTTGTGGCCTTGATCCAACGTGATGAGCTTTAGGATTCAGGAAAGAAAGCAATTCATCGTTGAGTGCAAACGATGCGGCCGGGATGTGCCTGTGGAGGTAAAGGAGTTTCCTTTTAAATCCCTCATGACCATTTGCCCACTTTGTGACGAGCAGCACAGGTATTTGCCCTCGAAGGTTTTCCAAGGCAGACCTGACGATTTGGTGGGCAAGCAGCGATACACCGACCGGCAGCCCAACCTCAAGGCGCCGCCCGCTCCTACAACGTAGCTTATGCTTTCCATCGCTCCTCCGAACCCGGGCACAAAAGCCTGCCAGACCCCAAACGCAGATAACGCAACTTGGCATTTTCCCCGTGCGGTTCATTTGGGACAAGCTCCCTGTGTGGGCGCTGCTTTCATGGTGGTCCAATGTGACCATACGCGGGAATGAAGCACATTTAGGATTGTGCGTACTGAAGGCGTGTGGCGGTAGTTACAAAATGCAGCCTAAATCCCCCAAAGCTCTCAGAAAGTTGTGTGTTGCATGTCATCAAATACGATTCTGCAAAGAGGCACAAAGCTTCAGAATGTGAGTGACCGCCTCCATGTAGTGCTACAACTTTCGATCACAAGTCACCAGTAGGAACCCATCACCGAACCGAGGAGAACAAGATGATGAAACTGAGCACGAGCGATAAAGCAACAGGCAAGCTACATGAGGTTAAAGGCGCAATCAAGCAGAAAGAAGGCGAGCTGATTAGGAACCCGGATATTGAAGCTGATGGCAGAACGGAAAAGAATGCGGGAAAAGCTCAGAACTTTGTCGGCAAGATTGAAAAGGCTGTTGGGGAATAAGGGAATCAACATCACACGCATGAAGAGAGAGGTCACAACAATGGCGCAATCAGTATTGAAACAGATGGGTGAGCAGTTTGATGAAACGGCGCACAAGGCTTCTCGGGCAGCATCTGCTGTTGCGGATGCCCTTGAGGATGGCGTAGGAGCAGCACGGCGTGTCGCAAAACATGGCGGCAAGGCTGCCGCAGAGCTCTTTGACGACACAAAAAGGCGCGTACAACGGCATCCGGTTGAAACAGTTGTGGCGACCTTCGCAGTAGGCATCGCAGCTGGAGCGGCAATTGGCTGGTTGATGAAGCGAAGGCAGCTCTAGCAACGGATCCGATAAGCGAGAACGGGCCCAGCACGCTGGGTCCGCTTTCAGCGAATGTCTCATTACCTCCGGTTGCTTCACCACATCTGCGTTCAACGCAAGCCAGCAACCGATGTGAGCAATATGAACCGTACACGCCGCTCCAGACTGTTCATAATTCAGCGGTGACAAGCTCGGTTGCGGAAATCGAAACTCTTCCAGCGAAGACGCAGGAACATAGCATTCACGTCTCCCCTGCTGTCCTCGATGCGGCGGGGAAAGACGGGGATGAGTTGCTGCGCTCTTTGCGGACGGCTTCAGCAGGCCTCAAACAGAGCGAGGCAGAGCTGCGAGCGCGCACGTCGGGGCCAAATGAGGTTGCGCAGGAACGACAGCGCGGCTGGTTTGTCAGCCTCCTGATCATCATTCGCAATCCACTCGTCATTCTGCTGGCAATACTCTCATCCATTTCTTTTGCTACCGGAGACGTGCGCGCTGGAAGCGTTATGGCGGGCATGGTGGTGCTCAGCGTGACGCTTCGATTCTTGCAGGAAGCCCGTGCGGGCGCGGCGGCGGCGAAGCTCAAAGCGATGATCCACGTGACCGCTACCGTGGTTCGCGATGGTCACGCTCGGGAACTTCCGCTCCGCGATCTGGTCCCTGGCGACATTATCAATCTCTCCGCTGGGGACATGATTCCAGGCGACGTGCGCATTATCTCCGCAAAGGATCTGTTCGTCAGCCAGGGAACGTTGACTGGCGAGTCGCTTCCCGTAGAGAAGTTCAACGATTCCAATCCCAAGCCTCTAAACTCGCCGACGGAACTCAAGAACACCTGTTTCATGGGTACCAGCGTTCAAAGCGGCACAGCGACCGCAGTCGTGGTGGCTACGGGAGTTCACACCTATCTGGGTACGATGGCCAGTTCCATCATGCAGCAGGGAACGCCGACAAGTTTCGACCAGGGCCTCAGTCGCTTTACCTGGCTCATGATTCAGATTATGGCCGTCATGGTTCCTCTGGTCTTTCTCATCAACGGTTTTACCAAGCACGATTGGAAGGGCGCTTTCTTCTTCGCGATGGCCGTGGCCGTGGGGCTGACTCCGGAGATGCTGCCGATGATCGTTTCCGTCTGCCTCTCAAAGGGCGCGCTGGCCATGAGCCGCAAAAAGGTCATCGTCAAGCGGCTCAATGCCATTCAAAACTTCGGCGGCATGGACGTACTCTGCACGGATAAGACCGGTACTCTCACGGAAGATAGGGTTGTTCTTCAGCGGCACTGCAATGTAGCCGGACGCGAGACGGATGAAGTGCTGCTCGACGGATATCTCATCAGCCATTTCCAGACGGGCCTGAAGAACCTGCTTGATACCGCGATTCTGAATAGCTCCGATTTTCACGAGCAAGCCCTTGTCGAGAAGTTCAAGAAGCTGGACGAGATTCCTTTCGACTTTACGCGGCGCATGATGTCCGTGCTCATCGAGAGTCCTGAAGGCAAGGCGATCCTCCTGACCAAAGGCGCTCCGGAAGAGATCTTTCATCAGTGCTCTCAATTCGAGTTGGATGGCAAACTGTCGCCCATGGACCCCGCTCTGATGAAAGGGCTTAAGGACCAGTATGCAAATCTGAGCAACGATGGTTTCCGGGTTCTGGCTGTTGCTGTTAAGGAGTTGCCGGGGAAAAAGTCCTGCACTAAAGATGATGAGCACGATCTGGTGCTGAAAGGCTATGTTGCTTTTCTCGACCCGCCCAAGCGCACTGCGGCAACGGCGATTGAGGCGCTGCACAAACATGGTGTCGTCGTGAAGATTCTCACTGGCGACAACGACCTGATCAGCCGCAAGGTATGCAGGGACGTTGGACTCGTCGCCGACCCGATGCTGTTGGGCGATGATGTCGAGAAAATGTCCGATGCCGAACTGGCCGATGCGGCAGAGAAGGCAACACTCTTTGCCCGCCTCTCTCCCGCGCACAAAGAGCGAATCTTTCGCATACTGCGCGGCAAGGGGCACGTCGTTGGATTCATGGGAGACGGGATCAACGACTCACCCGCATTGCGCGCAGCCGACATTGGTATTTCTGTGGATACCGCAGCCGACATTGCGAAGGAATCGGCGGATCTGATTCTGTTGGAGAAGGACTTGATGGTGCTCGAAGGAGGCGTCATTGAGGGGCGAAAGGTATTCGCCAACATACTCAAGTACATTCGCATGGGAGCCAGCTCCAACTTTGGCAATATGTTCAGCGTGTTGGGAGCGAGTGCCTTTTTGCCATTCCTTCCGATGGCCCCTATCCAGATTCTGACGAACAATATGCTCTATGACTTTTCTCAGGTTCCAATTCCCAACGACACAGTGGACGAAGAACAAGTGGCGCGCCCACGGCCCTGGAACATCGGCGAGATACGGCGCTTCATCCTTTGCGTTGGCCCCATCAGCTCGATCTTCGACTACTCAACTTTCTTCGTCATGCTCTGGGTCTTTAAGTGCTGGGATCCATCCCGCGCTTCCGTATTTCAGACGGGATGGTTCGTTGAGTCGCTCATGACTCAGACACTCATCATCCACGTCATTCGCACCAATAAGATCCCCTTCCTGCAGAGCCGTGCGAGTTGGCCGTTAACGCTCACCACCCTGGCCATCATGGCCTTTGGAGCGTGGCTGCCGTTTTCGCCACTGGCTTCTTCGCTGGGCCTGACACACTTGCCAGGGATGTACTGGCCGATCCTGCTTCTCACGCTGCTTGCCTATACGGGACTTACGCAAGGAGTTAAGGTCTGGTTGCTGAGGATGAAATGGATCTAAACGCTCGTCGGTTGATTTCAATTCTCAACCAGCTGGCTTGAATCCGAGGGCCGGCACTCGAATAGGATCGAGGTTCGCTGGTTCCGGAACATCCTCGATCAAAGAGGTCTCAAAATGCACTTCGGAAGTAAGGAACAACATCACACTGAGCGCCTTGGCTGGCTCCGCGCGGCGGTCTTGGGTGCAAACGACGGCATCCTATCAACATCAAGCCTGGTGCTGGGTGTTGCAGCCGCAAATGGAAATCACCGCAGTATCTTGGTGGCAGGAATCGCGGGCCTTGTGGCAGGCGCCATGTCCATGGCTGCTGGCGAATATGTTTCCGTCCATTCACAGGCAGATACCGAACAGGCTGATCTGGCTCTTGAGCGTACAGAACTCAGAACAGACAACAAGGGAGAGCACAAGGAACTGGCGGCTATTTACGTGGCCCGCGGACTTGATCCGGCGCTCGCAAAGCAGGTCGCCCAGCAGCTGATGGCTCATGACGCATTGGGGGCACATGCCCGAGACGAACTCGGTATCTCCGATGCGCTCCGTGCGCGTCCCATTCAGGCTGCACTGGCTTCAGCTGCCAGTTTCGCTGTCGGAGCAGTGATGCCCCTCCTCGTCGCAGCAACAGCACCGGAAGCGGGATTGATTCCACTCGTCTCTGGATCATCCCTGGTGGTGCTCGCACTACTAGGCGCACTGTCTGCCCGCGCGGGTGGAGCGGGAGTGATGGCCGGCGCACTACGCGTGACGTTCTGGGGAGGTTTGGCCATGGCGATGACCGCCGGTATCGGAAGGCTGTTTGGAGCAGTTGTGTGAAGGGTAACGCATTCACGACCATCGGTGACGAGACTTCAGATTTGCCTTGAATCCAGAGCTGAATGCATCTTCCATCGATCTGGAACATCTTAAGCAACAGCACACCTTTCCAACAAGGACTCATGCCATGGCTTCTCTGTTAGACCCCATCCAGATCGGCGAAATTAAACTCCCGAATCGATTGATCATGTCCCCGCTAACTCGTCTGCGCGCCACGCCTGACCACGTTCCCACGCAACTCATGGCCGAATACTACAAACAGCGATCCAGTGCCGGCCTAATTATCTCTGAAGGTATCCCGGTTGTGCCGCAGGGCGTTGGTTACGCGAATGTTCCGGGAATTTGGTCGCCACTGCAAACCGAAGCTTGGAAGCTCGTGACTGAGGCCGTACATGGAGCAGGAGGTCGCATCTTCGCACAGATATGGCATGTAGGCCGCATCTCAGATCCGCGCTTTCTGGATGGCAATCTTCCGGTTGCTCCCAGCGCCATCCAGCCTGCCGGTCACGTAAGCCTGGTACGCCCCATCACTGACTATGTGACGCCACGGGCACTTCAGATCTCCGAGATTCCGGGCGTCGTGGAGGGATTTCGCAAGGGTGCGGAGAACGCCGAACTGGCAGGCTTTGACGGCGTGGAGATACACGGGGCGAATGGCTACTTGCTTGACCAGTTTCTTCAGGGCGGTTCCAACCATCGCACCGACGAATACGGCGGATCGATTGAGAACCGCGCCCGGCTCATGCTTGAAGTCGCTGATGCGGTGATCTCCGTTTGGGGGCCAAGCGAGTGGGCATGCATCTGGCGCCACGCGGCGATAGCCACGACATGCATGATTCAAACCCTTCCGCTACCTTTGGCCACGTGGCGCGTGAGCTCGGTAAACGCGGGCTTGCCTTTGTGTGCGCGCGCGAATTCTTCGGACCTGACCGATTGGGTCCCCAGCTCAAGAAGCAGTTCGGCGGCGTCTATATTACAAACGAAAGATATACTCGCGCACTGGCTGAACAGGTCATACGGGATGGCGAAGCCGATGCGGTGGCCTTTGGCCAATTATTTATCGCCAACCCCGATCTGCCGGCACGCTTTGCGAGCAATTTGCCGCTCAACGCTCCAGACCCCGGCACCTTCTTTACCTCGGGGCCACGTGGCTATACCGACTATCCTGCAGTGAGCACAGCAAATGACGCAATGGCTCTTGTTGGCAAGTAACTCGAGTGGGATTGCAGCCAGGCGACGGCCAACAGAATCGAGGAGAAGGCATGAATGAGACCGTCCGTCTGTTGCAGGCTCATTGCAGCAACCGCAACTATAAGACTGACCCGATCCCCGCGGAAATCCTGGATGCCATCATCGAGTCCGCACATCGTGCTCCCACGTCCATCAACAGCCACCAGATCTCACTTGTGGTCGTACGCGATGCGGCCAACCGCGCTCGCATCGCAGAAATCGCGGGTGGCCAGCCATGGATCGCACAGGCCCCGGTGTTCATTGCAGTGATCGCGGACTTATATAAGACAGGCCTCGGCGTCGAGAAAGCCGGTGCCGAACAGGTCATCCAACGCAGTCTTGAGGCGATTGTTTCCGCGGTGAGTGACGCCGGAATTGCGCTAGCGACCCTCATGATTGCGGCGCGCGCCTTCGGTCTCGGCATCGTCCCTATCGGCGGAATTCGCCGCGATCCGCAAGGGATGATCGATCTTCTAGGGCTACCACCGAACACTTTCCCGGTAGCCGGAGCCGTTTTCGGCTACGTCGCCGAAGAGGCGCCGCAAAAGCCGCGTATGCCAATAGAGAGCTTCCGCCATGAGGAGAGGTATCATCCAGAACTTCTGAAGTCAGCGATTGACACCTATGACCAGACCCTTCAGGAGTATTGGCAGAGGATTGGGCGCGCAGACGGGCTCACATGGTCGGCCAACATGGCGCAGCACTACAGCACATTCTCCCGGCGTATCAGGGCTATCGCTCAAGAGCAAGGCTTCACGATCGAGGTGTAGCCAGGTTTGCTGTACCAGTCTTCACATAGACAGTCATTGAGCAAAATCGTACAGCATTCTTAGCATCGCAACAGCACTACACTTACCTTTATGCACGCCAGATGGTCTGGAACCGTGCCGCGCGGTCTTATATGCGTTCCTTTACGCGAGCGCGCCAACCACATGCAGCCTGTTCACTCGCGGCTTCCCGTTCAGGCTGTCGAGAAGGGTGCGCCGAGCCAACTCATAAGTGCCTAAGCGCTCTCTCAGTGCGGATGGGGAGGGGAATATCCTCACCCGTATCGGCTCACTGTAGGGCAACAATCGCAGGCTTCTCGGAGTTATGCTCGGGCAGTTGATCGAGCAGGACCACATTGAGCGCGACCTGTGTACTTGGATGCGGCCGTTGTAACTGACGAAGCCGAGCTTGCGAAAGCGATTCATGAAGAAGCTGACACGGGACCGTGTGGTGCCGATCATCTCCGCCAGGGTCTCTTGCGAGATCTTGGGAATGTATTGTTCCGGCTCGCCAGGCTTGCCGAACTCGGCCATCAACAGCAGAATCCGCGCAAGGCGCTTTTAGCTCGAGTTAACAAGCTGATCGACCAAATCGGCCTGGATGCGCATACTGCGCTCCAGCAGAAACTTCATGAACAGCTCGGAAAGGCTATGTTCCTCGTGCATCATGCGGACCATCTCGTCCCGCCCTATTTTGAGCGCGGTGCAGGCGGTAATGGCAGTAGCTGTGGACAAACGCAACCCAGGCATCGCAGCAAGCGCCCCTTCTCCCACAAACTCACCTGAGGAAACCAGCGTGATGGTAGCTTCCTTCCCGGCTGTGGAAACAACTGTGACTTTCGCACGGCCCGTCTGGAGATAAAAAACCGAGTCTGCGGGATCTCCCTGCCCAAAAAGGCCTGCTTGGGGGCCAAGTGGATGATTCTTCGCCCCTCCTGCGCTCGCCAGGAAGGCGGCGGCATCGAATCCGGGCTTTTCAAGTTCAACCATTGAGAAGCCTCCTTCTGGTTGCGGCCTTTGCAGGACGAGCGCTGGAGGGGTGCGCGACCGCATTGCCATCTGGTTAACAAGGCAGGTGCACGATGAGCAAAGAATCACCTCCTGCAAGCACGGCCTGGGAATACCGCGTGTTCCTCTTTTAGACTAAGCATCCGTTGCAACTAACTCGACCGCACACTTTAGCCCAAATTTTAGCACCGGATTACGCCGGTGGCGGGGGTGTACTGTTCAATCCTGCTCACCCCTCCGGAAATATTTCAAGTATTTTAGATTACGTAAGCCAAAATGGAGTCTGATGAAACGCGCCGGGGGATCTCGCCACCCAAGCAACCGGCAAGAGAGTATTATGCCGGTAAGCGCCTGACGCTCAAGGCGAGGCATAGCGTACAAAGAAAGAACGGAACCGATGCCTGCTCGACAAAAGACGCGTGATTTGGCCCGCAGTCTCGTTGCTTGCGAGGCCGATGCAAGTACGACATCCCTGCAAACGGAACCGGCAACCGTGCGCGTCTATGAGAGGCTGCGTAGGCAACTGTGCGCACCCATGGGGGTTGACGGTTTTCAGGCGCTCGCTTCTCGTGCCTTGGCTTTGGCCAAGTCGGAATCTCCCCAGCTCAGCGCCGTGCAGGTAACGGCGAATGGATGCTTGCGCGGTCTTGGCGAAGTTGAATCCAAGACGGAAGCGGATGAGGATGGCGAGGCTGGAATCATTCTAATTGCGCAACTGCTTGGGCTGTTTCTTACCTTCCTGGGCGAGGCAACAACTCTGCGTTTGATAGAAGATTTACGACTTCAGGCTGACGTCAGGACAGAGTCGGCCACGACCACAGAGGACACGACAGCCTCAGCGGCCGATGGACCTGTAATAGCTGCGGCCTTCGAGGACCTTCTGCTGGAAATTGACCGGCTGAGGAGTGTGAGCGACCATATTGAAACCTTGGCGGACAAACATCCAGGCATGGAAGATGGACTCGTCAGTGTTGCGGGAAACATTCGCAGTATCGCCACGGTTCTGGACGTTTTCACACTCATCCGAAGCAAGGCTGGCGGCCCGCAGGAAGAGGCGCCTAACCTGCAAACGAATCTCTACATGAATTGAGTTCCGCCAGCACTACGTCCATCGCGGCTCAGGATGTCGAACACTCCAACCGCGAGGGCGCTTGCGAAAGGACAGAATCGCCGCCCTGATCCTCTTACGACGCCTATAACGGCAATTGAAATCTACTACATTGAACGATATTGGGTTGAACATGACGGCTGCCCCAGGAATGCGAGATTTAGCCCATCGTCTTCTTACTTATGAAGCCGTTGCGGGCAAGACTCCCGAGCCAATGGAGTCCGCGACCCTGCGCGTCTATGAGAAGCTGCGCCAGAGTCTCGGTGAATTTGTTGGAGTCGCCGGTTTTCAGTCGCTCGCCTCTCGTGCGTTGACGCTGGCCAGACCGGACTCTCCCAATCTTAGCGCGGTGCGGGTCTCTGCGGATGGTGCATTACAGGGCTTGGGACAGGGCCTGGACGAGATTGAACAACAAATCGACATTGACAAGGATCGGGCTGACGAGTCCCCGGCTGACGATGGAGGAATTATTCTCATCGCTCGCTTACTCGGACTGCTTCGTATCTTCCTTGGCGAAGCCTTAACACTAAGCCTGCTGCGCAATGCGTGGCCAGGTGAAGTCTTTGATGATCGCAATTCGGCACACGGGAGAAAAGCGTGAGCACCCAAGACAAAGTAACGATCAACAAACTACCCACCGGAGTTCCGGGCCTCGACGAAATTGTGGGCGGCGGCCTCCCCGAATTTTCGTTCAACATCATCGCGGGAGCCCCCGGAAGCGGCAAGACGACGTTGGCTCACCAGTTCGTCTTTGCCAATGCGAGCTCAGAACGTCCTGCTCTCTACTTCACTGTGCTCGGCGAATCCGCCATAAAAATGTTGCGATATCAGCAACAGTACACATTTTTCGACCCGGCCAAGCTGCCAGACTCGATCCGCTTTATCAACCTGAGCCAGATTGTCTTGGAGAAGGACCTGGGTGCAGTCTTGGAGCAGATTACCAAGGAAGTTGAAAAGTCCAATCCCGCCGTCGTGGTTGTAGACTCCTTCCGAACCATGGTGCGGAAACCGCAAAGTCACATGGATCTGCAAACGTTCATTCAGCGGTTAGCTTTGTTTCTGGCGAGTTGGCAAGCTACGACGTTTCTGATCGGTGAGTATGCAGAGGAAGAGTTACGTGACAATCCCATCTTTACCGTTGCCGATGGTTTGATCTGGTTGCGCCAAACGGCAGAGCGAAATTCAGTTGTGCGGAAGTTGCAGGTTATAAAATTGCGCGGTCAGGATTCCGTGCCGGGGTTGCACACTTTTCGCATAACCGATGCCGGAGTGCAAGCCTTCTCGCGTACGTTTGGGTTGACCGCGCGCAAGAGGAATCCACCCTGCGATCGGCGCCTTTCCTTCGGCGTTCCGGAGTTGGACAAGATGCTGGATGGTGGCGTGCGCGAAGGCGACAGTGTCCTCGTCGCGGGGTCTTCGGGAACGGGGAAATCTGTCCTCGCAACTCAATTCATTGCAGAAGGCATACACAAGGGAGAACCGGGAATCGTGGCGGTCTTTGAAGAACGCCCGGAAGCGTATGCGGAGCGGGCCACCAGTTTAGGTTTGGATCTGGAAACGCCACAGAAAGACGGGAAACTCACAATCCTCTACCTCCGTCCCCTCGATCTGTCAGTGGATGAAACCATGCAGTCGATTCTCGACGCAGTGCAGAGGATTGGCGCCAAACGCCTGGTGATCGATTCCCTGGCGGGCTTTGAGATGGCTTTGTCGCCTGGTTTCCGCGCTGACTTTCGCGAATCACTCTATCGGATGATCTTCGCTCTGACGGGAATTGGGGTGACGATTCTAAGCACGGTTGAGGTGGATGAGTCTTTTACCGAATTTCCGTTCAGTACCTACTCCATTTCTTTCCTTTGCGATGACATAATCCGGCTTAGGTACGTATCTATCGATGGGCAGCTTCGCAAGATAATGGTGGTGATCAAGATGCGGGGTGGAAATCATGCCAAAGATATTCGCGAATATGAAATCACTTCCAAGGGCGTGGTTATCCTTGGCAAACGCCTGACAGAGTATCAGGGTCTTATCAGCGGGATTCCCGTGTATTCGGATCGATCCGGCCCGAAGAAAGAGCCCCTCACAATAGCTGAGAATCGGGAATGAACGCTGAGGAAACACTCATGCCGCTTCGCTCGACTGCGTCTCTGAGAATGGCCGGGATCGGTTATGCCTCGCCAAAATACCTTCCGGGCGGAATGATGGCTGGATTTTGAACTAAGCGGTTGTATCGGAAGGACTTTTGGACTGAGGAGCGACGGGACCGTGACCACGAACCGACACAAAAGGTTGCCGAGTGGGCGGCGAGAGGTCGTTGGACACACTTCTCCCGCGATGTTTCTTCGAGCAAGGTGCAAAATGTTCGAGGTAGCAACTCAGGCGGTCAGATCGGAGCGATGGTGCAACCGCCAAGTCTTGTCGTCGATACGACTCCACAGCCGGCATCGGAGTTCTTCGTTGCTTCGCAGTCAGCAGGCATTCCCTTCGCCAGCGCGAGATGCGTCCGGTCCTCATGGTAATAACGGACGTACTCGTTCATCAGCCGTTTCAGATGCCGTTTATTGAGAACGATTACGTAGTGGAGCATGTCCCTGCGGCAGTTGCCGACCCAGCGTTCCGCAACGCCGTTCTCCACGGACTTTGGAAGCTGGTTCGTTTTGGCTGGATCCCGCAAATTCCCGCGATCTCCCGCAGCATCCCTCCATTTTTCCAAGTATGTTGTTACCGCTTATTCAACAAGACGAGTTATTGCCGAAGAGCCAGGTTTTCCAAAAACAGGTCGCGGCGGGAACGAAAGGAGCCAACAGCAATGGAGGGCAGAAGCCCCAGCAAACGCAACATGAGACCGATTCTATATTGAGTGAAACCAAGTTGAAGAGCTTCTGATCTACTTGATTTGAAGGCAGATCGCTATTTTGGCGAAGCACAGGACGCAATACTGCACAGAGGGAGAAACGCAAGGCGCAACGACTGGCTGATCGTTCCGCTCTGATGGATGAATATAACCGATATCGCAATAGGCAATGGGAGGTTTACAAGGCCTTCACAACAGACGGAAGGGAGTGCACGCAATACCTCCGCGAAGTGTTGCGGCGACAAAAGAGGGAGATTCGTGCGTCCGCTCTGTCATGACAGGACAAGAAGATCCTTCTCTCCCAGGCTACCTCAATCCGTCCTCGAAGTACGCGCACTAAAACAGTCCATTCAAAAGTGTCGGCAGGAGGCATTTCCGAAGACCCTCCGCACATGGGCAGCGGACCGAGCCGACGCGGGAGATGCGCGGGCAGCCGCACAACTTCGAGGATGGCGCTATGCCGACCAACGCAATCAGCGACGGCTCGATCCAAGGCTGGAATCAAATGCGCTGCACATAGGTCCGCCGCCGATTGTAACGGCAGCACCAACTGGGCCGACATCTCACAACAGGGACTTGCAAAACAACAGAAGGAACAATCGCTCTCCAATCAGATCGCAGCGACATGAATCTGGGCGATCAACCGCAAGACCGGCGACGTTTCGTACACGCTGAACAGCGGGGTTTCCGTCATCGACCGCGGGCGCATCGTGACCGTGCTCAACCAGGATAGAGCCGCAGTCCTTTTCGGCTTGGAGATGGCCGTCCCTAAATACGGAACGCGCATCGCGTGTGCCGGCACTGTGGAGTGGAAGCGGATGGTCATAAAGGCCGCTGTACAACACGGCATCTCCGTCCAGTTCACGGACGCGGAGATGCAACACGCCCTGCGCCTGCAACAACGTCTGGCGAATCCGCTCCAACGCCAGCGGGAAAGAGGCGGCAGGTAGCTCATGACTGAAGAAGCCCAGGTTGGCGCCCACGGAGAGCATGGGCAATGTCGAATCGCCCCTCGGCAGCAGGCCTTCCGCTAGCATCGCGTATCTGCGGTCTCCGTCAGCAAAATGTCCTGACGACGAGATTATGCGAATGTGGGACGGACTGGAGTCTTGAGCTTATAGATGGCTGCGAAATAGGCCACCATCACGCGAAACGTCTTGGACTTATTCACACCGCCGAGAATCTCCCCGCCGACTCTCTCCAGTTCGTCGGCGATCTCGTGTGTCAACGGGAATACGAAAGAGGTGTCGATACTTTGAAACGGAATGTCCAGCCACGGGCCATTGTAGAACGCAAGAATCTGCGACTGTGCCGTCTTGCTCTTGAAATTCATGATGATGCGCTCAGCCAGGGCGTTCTTGTTCCGGATCTTCAATACAGCAAAAAGCTGGCTGAAATGAGTCTTCGTAAACTTGGAATCGACGGTGAGTCGAACTTGGGTACGCTTCTCTGCGGGAGCAACGATTCTACGTTTCGGTCGGGTTGTCGCCTTCTTCGGCGCGGCCATATTTCGTTACTTTCGTGATGTAGACTACATCAGATATATATCACGATTAAACGCACTAACTGACTGTATTCCCAGAACTTCACGCACAGTTTGCGCATACGGGCATGATGGATTGATTGCATTAACAGGAAAGAGAGGTTCAATCAGGATGAACTACAACGGACCTAACCGTGAGGGGGAAAAAGAAAAGAAGACAGGCAAAGAGGTGCACATCGCTTCAAAGTTGGAGCAGATCGTACGACAATCGGGAGGTTGTAGTGCGTCGATCGTTTGGTTCGCACTACTAGTGGTTACAATTCGAACACTTCAAATGAAATAACACCGCTGAACTTCAGACTAGCCTGTCGCCTGCCATGCGCATGTCGTAGCCGACACAGGCTTCCACCTCGCGCCTGTACGCAGCTCGGCCGAGCGTCTCAATCGGTGCCTGAACCGGCAGCAGCGTGAGATGCGTTCGGCGGAGCACCAAGAGGTAGGGTTTCTCTGCGAGTGGAAGGAAGGTTAGGCCCATGGAAGCCGCAGCGGCTTGCGTGCCAATGCAACAGTCCACCTCTCCACTCTGAACCAGACGTGCGGCGGGAAGTTATCCCAGCGTGATTCGGTCGTAGCCTCTGACCTTGTCACTCGCAATTTGCTTCTTCCGCAGCAGGTCGTCCAATAAGCTGCGGCAGCCTGCACCTGGTTCACGATTTGTGATGCGAATGTCCTTTCGCGATAGATACTCAATGCCTGCTATCTTCTTAGGGTTATCCTGAGCGACGATCGGCCCTTACTTCAGCATCGCGTAGGACAGAACGGCAATAGAATTGCGAGGAAACATCTTGCTGATCGGCAATAAATCGGCCTTGTCGCTTGCCTTTTCGGCTAAATGTGTGCCGGCGGCATGAACCAGTCTCCCATGCAATAAATCAAGGGCTTGCGAACTGTTCTCATAGGCGATGATGAGTTCAAAACCCTGCCGTTCAAGCGAGTGCGCGAGCAGCCACGCACTGGGATCGCAGCCAGCAATGAGGATGCGTCCGGGGTTCTTCCATCCATTGTCGAGGAGGCGAACCTTCGCATTGACGTTGCTTTTTCCGCCGCGAACGGGTGCGAGAAAAACGGCATCCGTTGGCTGCAAGCCCCAACTCGCCGGATCGGGCGCTACGGCAACCAAACGGTCATTGACGCTTGCCACTCTCAGCGGCTGCCCCCTCGGCAGCGAAGCCACCTCACCGAGAATGACAATCTTAGCAGTCTCCGCAATCACTTCCCGCTCTGGTTCGAGATGAAACAATTCCTCAACCGTTGTGCCGAGGATGCGAGCGAGCTTTAGGGAACCTCTGAAAATCTCTTCTCTTCTTATGCCTATTGATTGAAAATGGAGTTGGAGGCGGAAGACGGATGCGTCAGATGAGTTTGGCCCAGCAGGCAGAGTTTCAGCGGTATGCCAAGAAGA
>Ga0302319_10000863_pt1 | contig 67921 bp, 59 predicted proteins | sample Bog_T0_2_FD_203319 | JGI IMG/M metagenome (GOLD analysis project Ga0302319, IMG submission 203319) | Peat permafrost microbial communities from Stordalen Mire near Abisko, Sweden - Bog_T0_2 | ecosystem: Environmental > Terrestrial > Soil > Wetlands > Peat | place: Sweden: Abisko, Stordalen Mire...
CAGCCCACAAAGCTGCTGCCACACTTTACGCATGGAAGTCCAATTCACTCCCGAGCAGGAAGTCAGGCTGGGACAGATCGCCAGCATGGAAGGGATCGAGCCGGCGCGCCTGGTGCAGAATGCGGCTCTCCTGTTGATTGAGGACGATCAACGCTTCCGCGCCGGTGTGCGCAAAGGGATCGAACAGGCAGACCAGGGGATGTTTATCGAAGAGGCTGAAATGGATGCCCGCATCTCCCGGATGCTCATAGACCGATGAGACTCCGCTGGACCCCGGCGGCTGCGGACGATCTGGAAGCTATCGCGGATTACCTGGCACAGCATCTTCCAACGTTTGCACAATCGACAATCCTCGAAATCTATCAGGCCATTCTTGCGTTGCGTTCCACTCCCTATCGCGGCCGCTCCGGGCGGGAAGAAGGAACCCGCGAGCTGGTCTTGCCGCGCTTGCCCTATATCGTCGTCTATCGGGTGAGGGATACGGATATTGAAATCCTCCACATCTACCATGGGGCGCAGCATCGGCCTTGATGGTTGGGAAGCGAGAGATGGGCGGTCGGGGTTCGCGGTCTTCCAGGTCTCAGAGGCGAGGCCTGGGAGACCACGGACCCGCCAGAGGCCACCTCATAAGGCGTTAAATAAAGCCCTTCCTCTGGGCTTCTTCCTCTGTCAGAAGATGGCGGATTTCCACTACATTCCATTGTTCGCTGTCTTCCCAAAGGACCTTCGCATGGATTCCGTCTATTATTTCCAGAATGGTGCAGTAGCCTTCGTAACCATCCGGCTCATTCTCTCTCACATGATAGACGCGATCCCCAGCCTTGAATATGTTCATAGGCGATTCCTCCTCTCTCTGGTCCACAAGCTCGGAAAGGAATTGTCGCACAGGTGACCCTCGAAAAGGGCGAGGGCCTTTTCCTTGCCGGGACCACGCCCCTGCCTATTCCTTGCCGCCTGTCGAACTGTAACAGTCATCGCATAGGTACTTGCCTCTGTTGCTCACATTGAATGGATTAACAAGAATCTCTTTGTCGCAATAATCGCAGTTTCCATATTTATCTTCTTCTTCGAGGAGTTGGTCTGCATCTTGCAGCTTCTTGTCCGAAATCTGCTTATCGATCAATGCAAGTCCTTCAGTGATCGATTTCGCGTTGGAGTTTGCTTTTGGCGATAACTTGTGCTCCCGGTCGCCTTTTGTAAGGCTGCCCATTGTGGCGGATTCTTCAACCGAATCTACGGGGATTTCTGCGCCTGCGCTGATAATTTGGCGAGACAACGCATCAGAGGAAGGTTGAACCTCGACTGTTTCAGGCTGCAGAAATGTGCACATCGGAATGTTGGGGTGCTGTTGAATGCTACGTCTGGCCGAGTAGAGAGGCTGATGCTGACTGCCGGACGACGAGCGGGATGCGCGGTTCGCCAGCATTCTGTTGCCAAGGTGCTGTGCCGCGTGACAGAGCGGACACAGTGCGACGAGGTTGCTGATAGCGTGTATCCCTGCCTCCTCGGCGCCAAACTCTGCTATCGGCTTGATGTTGTGGCAATCCAGCGTAATTCCTCGGCCTGAAACTTTCTTGCAGCCCTGGCAAATACCACGATCACGGAGGAAGACAAATCTGCGGCGCCATTCCCAATCCGGCGGATAAGGATTAGTCGCATCCCCACGGTAGCTGCGAAACTTAGGTTCGTAATTTAGGAGCCAAATAAGGTAAGCAATATTCCCCAGCGAGAGCAACGCGACATCGGGAGGCTTGTTTGACCATGAATCCCCAATACCCTGTTTAAGGTATTGGATTTCTAATGCTGCCAGTTCCTTCCTGCGTTCTCTTCTCCTTCTCTCCTCTTCCTCACCAATTCGCTTGGCCTGTTTAGCAGATACACGAGAAGTAATGTATGCAGTAAGTATGACAAGTGCGGCAGTTAGAGCGGCCCACATATGCGATGTGCCTCGATACTCGCATTTGCCCCAGGAATTATGGCGAGTGACCTACACCTCAGCCTACCACCAGAATTTGGCGGCGGTTGCCCGGCCATGGACTCGTTTTCAGGCGGCTGCTTTGCCGGCAGTGATCGGTTGGGCCACTAAACGCACTCCGAGGGCCGTGCAGACGCGGTTGATGGTATCGAAACGCGGCGCGCTATCGGGGCGAAGGGCTCTGTAGAGAGCTTCACGGGTGATTCCGGCGGCCTTGGCGATCTCCGTCATGCCGCGCGCGCGGGCAATGTCTCCCAGCGCCGAGGCCAGAAGGGCCGCGTCATTCGCTTCCAGAATTCCGGTCAGATAGACGGCAATGCTTTCTTCGTTGTCGAGGTACCTTGCGGAATCGAATTCAGGGAGGTCATCGACGTTGATGGTTTTTTTCATCTTGAGTCCTTTTCGCTCTTGAGCAATGCGGCCAAAGCCTTAGCCCGCTTGATGTCTTTCTTCTGCGTGCGTTTGGAACCGCCCGCAAGCAGAATGACGATCTGCGCGCCGAATTGTGCGTAATAGATGCGCCAGCCCGCGCCGAAGTCGATGCGCAGCTCAATGACGCCGTCGCCAATCGCCTTGAAGTCGCCCAGCAAGCCGAAGGAAAGACGCTTGATTCGTTCCGCGACCGCGCCGCGTACCCTCGAGTCTTTCAATCCATCAAGCCATGCGGTGAACTGGGGAAGCGGCCTGACGGAAAACATGGTCAAAGTGTAATCGATCGATTACAGAAGGTCAAGCAGAATCCCCACCTCAACACGGCAAGTTTCCGTTCAGACGAGCGATTGAAGACTTGCCTCGGCCTGGCGAATGCGGGCCAGGCAGAGGTCGCGGCTGAGGACGGACATGGTTTCAAAAAGCGGGGGGGCGTTTTTGCGTCCGCAGACGGCGACGCGGATGGGCTGGAAGGCCTGCCCGGCCTTCAGGCCTAGATGCGAGGCTGCCGCACGCAGTGCCTGATCGAGCGAGTCGGGGTCGAATGGGGTGGTGGATAGAACCTCTTGCGCATGCTGAAGGACGCGCCGGGCCATGGCTGCATCGCCACCCTTGGAGGGGATCAGCTCGGTCGGGTCATAGGGGGCGAGCTGGGGCAGGAAGAAAAAGTCGGCGGCGGGGACGGCGTCGGCGAGGAGCTTGATGCGCTCGCGAATGAGGGGAGTGACGGCGAGGAGTTTTTCGGGCGAGGCGTCGAGGCCGGCCTGGGCGAAGAAAGGCGGAAGAAGGCGGGCGAGCTCGGCGACGGGCAGGGCGCGAATGTGCTCGGCGTTGAGCCAGACGGCCTTGGGGTCGAAGGGCGTTTCCTCCGTGAAATTGACGACGGCGTTGGCGCGGTTGACCGCCTCCAGAGTGAAGGCCGCGGCGAGCTGTTCAAGGGTGAGAAATTCGAGGTCGTTTTTGGGCGACCAGCCCAGCAGGCAGAGGAAGTTGATGAATGCGCCGGGGAGAAAGCCGGCATCGCGGTAGGTGGTGACGCTGACCACGGGGCCATGCTTGCGCTTGGAGAGTTTTGCGCCGTCGGGGGCGACCAAGAGGGGAAGGTGGGCGAACTGGGGCGCGGGGACGCCGAGGGCTTCAAACAGGGCCAGGTGCTTGAAGGTGTTGGTGAGGTGGTCCTGGCCGCGGATGATGTGGGTGATGCCGAGGTCGGCGTCGTCGACGCAGGAGGCCAGGTGGTAGGTGGGAAGCCCGCCCCACCCCAACGACGAAGACCTGTCGTTGGGGGCCCCGGCGTCCGAACGCAGCAGGGCGAAGTCTTCGACCTCATCGGCGAGTTTGGATTGCTCGCCGTAAACCGAGTCGGTGAAGAGAAAGGTTCGCTCTGCACCACGGGGGATGCGATAGCGGAGGGCGAAGGGCTCGCCGGATGCGGCGCGGCGGTCGGACTCTTCTTTGGACAGCTCACGCATTCCGGGGTTGAAGAGCCATGCGCCCTGCGAAGAACTCTGATTGTCGTCGCCGGAGTGGGCGGGGGTGAAGTCGCGATAGGCGAGGTCCTTGGCGAAGAGGGCCTGAGCGGCCTGGCGGTGAAGGGCAAGGCGCTCGGATTGCTTGTACTCTTCGTCCCAGGTGAGGCCCAGCCAGCGGAGGCCCTCAAAGATGGACTGGACGCTGGCCTCCGAGTTGCGCTCGACATCGGTGTCGTCCAGGCGCAGGATCAGGGCGCCGTGATTGTGGCGGGCATAGAGCCAATTGAAGATGAAGGTGCGGGCGCTGCCCACGTGGAGGAAGCCGGTGGGCGAGGGAGCAAAACGGACGCGCGGGAGCTGGGGGCGGGACGGGGTATCTTCAGGCATGGGTACGGTTAATCTTCCTCTTCGATGGTAGCAGCCGGCGATTCCGCAGAGACGAAACGCAGGTCCTTCGACTCCCTTCGCATTGCTCCGGTCGCTCAGGATGACAGATTTGTGAGGGGGCCGTGCTTTCCCCGGTCCCCAAAAGCGAGCGAGCGACTGTCTGTTTTGTCAAGGAAAAGTTTCGTGGCGGTGGGCGATCCCCGGAGTTTTCTTAGGCATGGCGATCTTTCCGCCCGATGGAATAGACGGGGACCGGGAGCAAGCTAAACGCCCGCTCCCGGTTGCTCATCGGTATGGATGAGTCGCAACCAGTTATTCCTTGGCGGGTTGGTCTCCACCAGAGCCCGCCTCCGCTTCACCGGTTGGAGTTAGTATGCCTTAACATGATTCTGCCAGTAAAACAGCGGAATTAGGTTGGAGAGTCGTCTGCCGCTGTCGGACTTCTCGCGCCTTGGCATTAAGCCGCACCAGGAGTTTGTGGGCCAAGGCAATACGCACAACTTTGGGTGGTTTACCGGCCGAGCGCAATCGCTCGCGGAAGGCGATGAAGTCGGGTTCGTGGCGACCCACCACACTGGCCACGATGAATAGGATTTCACGCACTGCGGCTCGTCCTCCGCGCACGATGCGCTTGCCCAGATGCTTGCCCGAGTCGTTGGCCAGCGGGGCGACCCCAGCCAGCTTGGAGATGGTCTTGTTGGACAGCGTACCGATCTCTGGCATCTCCGCCATCAGCCGCGCCACGGTGCGGTCAGCCACGCCCTTGATGGTGCGGAAGGCCTGATCGAGTTCTCGCCAAAGCGGGTCTTTTGCCAGCAGCACGGCGATACCCTGCTCCAACTCGCCGATCTGGCGGGCCAGCAACGCCAGCAGCTTCTTGAACGAAGCCTGCACTTTGCGGTCGGTAACCAGCCGCTGCTGATTGAGTTGGACGACGCGCATTTCCGTCAGTTGGCGCAGACGCGTTACCAGCGCCCGCAGATGCTGCTGGTTCTCGGGGGCCAGGCACACCGGCTGCGACTTCTTCACCTCGGCATACCAGGCGATTATGCTGGCATCGATGCGATCAGTCTTTTCCAGCGAACCCATGCTCTGGGCAAACTGGCGCACCGCGCGCGGGTTCAGAATGGCTATCGCCAGCCCTTGCCCGGACAGTTGTGCAAAAGCCTGTTGCTCGTAACCACCGGTGGCTTCCATGGCCACTAAATCAATCTCATACGTCCGGCAGAAATCGCCCAGCGCGTTGATGCCTTCCGCATCGTTGGCAAATGAACCGGCCGCGCCTTGCTGGCCGACGCGTGCTTCCAGAGATTTGGAAGCAACATCCACTCCACAAATGATTCTTGTCACGGTAACCTGCCTTGTATGTTCGAATGGAATCGTGCGACTGTTCGGTCGTACGTGACTTGGGCAGCGGTCCCTAAAGCTCGCTTGCGGTCATTCGACCAGAGGGACCACGGGAGCCGCTCGCCCGCGGGGGAGCCGATGCCTCGACTCCCCCACTGCAACAGTTTCACCGAAACTGCCGCTGATTTATAGATACAAGGGACCCGGGGCACCCACCTTCAGTGGCGCGATTCGCTTCATTGGGACCTGGGCCACCCGCCGAGACGTAACTTCCGGTCGGTGGAAATCCAAAGTAGCCGCTACCGCAGGGTCATTCGCATTGACACGGCGGGTTGAGAAAGGGTACTCTGCGATGGGCGTAGTTATCGATAACTGCGACTCAAAAAGGAGCCTGTGTGAATCATCCTGGGCAGAGCGTGATGGCGGCGATCGACCCCGGCCTGGTGCCGCAAAGGATGCTCTATACGGGCGCCCGGATGCCGAGTGTGGGCCTGGGCACTTTCGGGTCCGATAGCGTGACTCCGGCGCAGGTTGCCGAGGCGGTGAAGGGGGCAGGGACGGCCGGCTACCGGCATTTCGATTGCGCCTCGGTGTATGGCAACGAAGACGCGGTGGGCGCCGCGTTGGAAGAGTTTATCGGCGAGGGAACGAAGCGCGAGGAGGTCTGGGTGACCTCGAAGCTGTGGAACGACAAGCACGGCGAGGGCGACGTGATCGCCTCCTGCCGCCAGTCGCTCAAGGACTTGAGGCTGCGGTACCTCGACCTTTACCTGGTCCATTGGCCCTTCCCCAATTTTCATCCGAAGGGCTGCGATGTGACCTCGCGCAGCGCTGACGCCAGGCCCTACATCCATGAGGACTTCATGAAGACCTGGCGCAAGATGGAAGAGCTGGTGGAGCTGGGCCTGGTGCGCCACATCGGCACGTCCAACATGACCATCCCCAAGTTGCAGCGGGTGCTGCGCGACGCCCGCATCAAGCCCGCAGTGAACGAGATGGAGCTGCACCCGCATTTTCAGCAGCCGGAGCTTTTCAAGTTTGTTGTGGAGCAGGGCATGGAGCCGATCGGCTATTGCCCCATCGGTTCGCCGGGGCGCCCGGAGCGGGACCGCACGGCGGAAGACACCGCGCCGACGGAAGATCCGGTGATCGCGGAGATTGCCCGGCGGCATGGCGTTCATCCGGCGGTGATTTGCGTCAAGTGGGCGGTGCAGCGGGGGCAGGCGCCGATTCCGTTTTCGATCCACAACTACCGCGCCAATCTTGAGGGCGTGACGCGCGATCCGCTCAGCGACGAAGAGATGCAGGCCATTGCGGCGCTTGACCGCAACTGCCGGCTGATCAAGGGGCAGGTCTTCCTGTGGAAGCAGGGGCAGAGCTGGGAAGATCTCTGGGATGTCAACGGGGAGATTACACCGGCATAAGCGGGGCGGGGGAGTGAAGCTTGGATTGAGTCGCTTCAATCGGCGCGATTGAATGCAAGGGGAGACGGGCGAGATGAAGGAAACGATGACCGCGGCATTTTTGCCGGGGAACAGCACGGTTGAGATGCGCACCGTCGCGACGCCGTCCGCGGGGCACGGAGAAGTTCTGCTGCGGGTAAAGGCCTCGACCATCTGCGGCTCGGACATTCGCTGCATTTATCACCAGCATCTGGGCAAGGGTCCGGAAGGGTATCAGGGCGTGATTGCGGGTCACGAGCCGAGCGGCGAGATCGTGTCCGCGGGCCCTGGCTGCCGGCGCTTCAAGAGCGGAGATCGTGTGATCGTGTACCACATTTCGGGCTGCGGAGTGTGCAACGATTGCCGGCGCGGGTACATGATCTCCTGCACCAGCGAGAAGTATCGCCGCGCCTACGGATGGCAGCGCGACGGCGGCATGGCCGAGTACATGATCGCCGAGGAGAAGGACCTCATCGCGCTTCCCGATGAGCTTTCGTATGCCGATGGGGCGCAGGTGGCGTGCGGATTCGGCACCGTGTACGAGGGGCTGGAAAAGATCGGAATCAATGGCAATCACGCGGTGCTGATCACGGGTCTGGGTCCGGTTGGGCTGGCCACGGGGGCGCTTTGCCGCAAGCTCGGGGCGAATCGGATCATCGGCATCGATGTGGTTCCGGAGCGCATGAAGATGGCCCTCGACCTGGGCCTCTGCGATGCGGTTCTGGCCTCCGGGCCGGACAATGTTGAAGAAGTGAAGAAGCTGACGGGCGGCTTTGGCGTGGAGCGCGCGGTGGACTGCTCGGCCAACGACGCGGCGCGCTCGACGGCGATTCGCGCCACCCGCAAGTGGGGCAGAATCGTCTTGATCGGCGAGGGCGGGAAGGTGGAGATCAATCCCTCTCCGGACCTGATTCACGACCAGAAGACGGTGTACGGCTCGTGGGTCACTTCGACCTGGCTGATGGAGGAGCTTGTGGAGCGGCTGGTGCGCTGGAACCTTCATCCCGCGGAGATCATCACTCACAGGTTCCCGCTGGAGCGCGCCGCGGAGGCCTATGCATTGATGGCCTCGGGCAAATGCGGTAAAGTAGCCGTCTGTGCGGACGAGGAGTTGATCTGAGCGCTCAAGGAAGTTGGATTTGCGTGAAGGGCGCGGCCCATGCGCATGGCCTTGAAGGCGCAGATTTTGCAAAGACAGCACCGAGGGAAAGTGGACGATGACCGGTCGCGAATCGGCACACGATCGGAAAAGCCAGCTTGCGGTCCGTTTGCCGCTCTACGGGCGCCGCAACTGGGTGGTGATTGCCGATGCGGCGTATTCTGCTCAATCCAAACCGGGCATCGAGACCATTCTCGCCGACGGCGATTGAAGTCGTGCCCTTTCAAATCATCAACGACCACCTGTGTGGCGGACACCACTGGATGCAATCGAAACCCAGAGAGGAAAGGCACTTGAATGGCATTGAACAGGCGTGAGTTATTGCAATGGATGGGCGGCGCATGCTCCGCTCTTGCTCTCTCAAGATTCGCAAAGGCCCAGGGGGCGGCACTCGGAACGGAGTTTACGGGAACGCGGGCGTCTCTGAACGGCTACCGGATTCCCGACTGGTTTCGCGACGCCAAGTTCGGCATCTGGTCGCATTGGGGGCCGCAATCGGCCATCGAAGACGGGGACTGGTACGCCCGCAACATGTACATGCAGGGCTCGGAACAGTACTTGTACCATGTGGAGACCTACGGGCATCCATCGAAGGTGGGTTACAAGGACGTGGTGAATGACTGGAAGGCCGCCAAGTGGGACCCCGACCACCTGATGAGCCTGTATAAGCAGGCGGGAGCAAAGTACTTTGTCAGCATGGGCGTTCACCACGACAACTTCGACCTGTGGGACTCCAAGCACACGCGCTGGAATGCGGTGAACATGGGGCCGAAGAAGGACGTAGTCGGCCTGTGGAAGAAGGCCGCGGAGAGCAACGGCTTGCGCTTCGGAGTGAGCGAGCACCTGTGGATCAGCTACAAGTGGTGGGCAGTGAGCCACGGCGCCGACAAGACGGGACCGCTGGCCGGCGTCCCCTATGATGGGGCCGATGCGAAGTTCGAGGATTTGTATCACGACGCGGACTGCGCCCGGCTGGGTGACCGGATGGACTGGAACGACGACGGAATTCCCGAATCGTGGAAGCGGCACTATCTCGACCGCATGACCGACCTTATCGACAAGTATCAGCCCGATCTTCTCTACACCGACGGTCATCTTCCCTTTGAGGACTATGGGCTCAAGATGGTCTCGCACCTTTACAACGTGAACGCGCAGTTGCATGGCGGCAAGACCGAAGCGGTGTATACCAGCAAGGAGAACACGGACTGCGCTATCGGCACCTGCCTGCTGGACCATGAGCGCGGGGTTTCGGACAGCATTTCGACGAACCCCTGGCAGACCGACACATGCATCGGCCAGTGGCATTACAAGCGGGGCCAGCAATACAAGCCGGCCAAGAAGGTTATCGATCTTCTGGTGGACATTGTGAGCAAGAACGGCAACCTGCTGCTGAATTTCCCGCTGCCCAACTCGGGCGAACTGGACCACGAGGAGAAGACGGTGCTGGAAGGCATCACCGCGTGGATGGCGGTGAATAGCGAAGGCATCTACGCATCGCGGCCGTGGAAGATCTACGGCGACGGCCCGTCGACGAAAGTCAAGATTGAAGCCGGCAACTTCAACGAGGACAAGCAGAAGGATCTGACGGCAGAGGATGTGCGCTTCACCACCAAGGGCGGCGCGTTGTACGCGTTCGTGATGGGCTGGCCGGAAAAGGAAGCGGTGGTTCCGGCGCTTGGCCTGGCCAGCCGGCAGGCACCGGGCACGATCCGCAAGGTGGAACTGCTGGGGCACAAGGGAGAGCTCAAGTGGAAGCAGGACGAAACCTGCCTGAAGGTGGAGATGCCGGCGGAGAAGATCTCCGACGTGGGTATTACGCTGAAGGTTGACCTGGCGTAGGCGCGGGCACCGCCAGCCGGCGTTGGACACCGGCCGGCGGTGCATTGCTTTTACGCCGGGATGGGCAGGGAGGGTTGGACCCGATCGCTCTCCGCTCTCGGCGAGGGTCGCGCGAGCGTCTCGCGGAAGCCGTGCAACTCTCCGATCACGCGTTCCAGGACCCCGGCCCAGTCGCCCGGCCGGCGCTGACGGAACAGCCGGGCGGTGGGATACCAGGGGGTGGTTTCGATTCCCTGCATCCAGCGCCAATCGCCGAGGTGGGCGAGCAGAATCCAGACCGGCTTGCCCATGGCGCCGGCCAGGTGGGCAATCGAGGTGTCGGTGGTGACCACCAAGTCAAGCGTGGCCACCAGGGCGGCGGTTTCGGCCAGGTCGCGGTCGCCGCTGGAGCCGTCACCCACCAGAATGCCGCCGGGCAGGCTGCCCAACTGCACCGCTGCCGGGCCTTTTTGCAGCGAGATCCAGGTGAAGCCGGGGGTGAGCAGCAGGGGCGTCAGCTCAGGCAGCTTCATCGACCGCAGTCGGTCGGCCTTGTAGCGCGGATTCCCGGCCCAGGCCAGGCCCACGCGCGGGTTGCTCCACGCGGACCGCTGGCGCGGACCAGCGCCGGGGAACCGCATCGCTTTCTCGAAAACAGCCTCGGGCTCGGCCCCCAGGTAAGCCCCCGGCCAGGGCACCGTCTCGACCGTGGTTGCGAAGGCCGCCGGCAGGCTCATCAGCGGACATTCCAGATCGAAATCCGGCACCGTTTGGCCCATGAGCGCGGTCTGCGCCAGGCCCGCGCGAACCACTGCCAGCGAGCCCATGAGCCGCTGCACCGGCGCCTGCACCTGCAAAATCACCGCTCCGCCGCGCGCCGCCACCAGGGTGGCATAACGGCAGAACTGGATCGTGTCGCCCAGCCCCTGCTCGGCGTGGAGGAGAATCCGGCGGCCTTGGAGGGATTCGCCCTGCCAGCGCGGCTGGGGAAAGCTTCTGGGCCTGCGGTGCACCTCGCGGAAGCGCCAGCGGGCCTCGTACCCCGGCCAGCCCTGCTCCCAGTCGCCCAGCCGCAGACGGGTGAGGGACAGGTTATATTGGGCGCCGGCGCAGGCAGGCTCGCGCTCGACGGCCGCCTGGTGCGCCCGCAGGGCTTCGTCCATGCGGCCCAGATCGAGCAGGGAGTTTCCGCGGTTGGAAGCCGCCGCGCGGTGGCCCAGAGCCTCCGCCGCTTCAAAGGCTTCAATCGCCTCCTGGAAGCGGCCCTCCTTGTGCAGCAGGATTCCGTGCATGTTGACGGCCTCGGGGTGAGAGTGGGAGGGCTCGCGCGCCAGGGCCCAGCGCAACCACTGCCAGGCGCCGGCCAGGTCCTGCTCGGCGGCGCGGAACTGGCACCAGGCGACCAGGGTTTCAATCTGCTCAGGATTGAGGGCGAAGGCCCTGCGCAGGTGGGCCTCCGCAGCCTCAGGGCGGCAGCGCTCACGCTCCAGAATGGCCAGGTTCACCCAGCCCGCCACCAGATCAGGGCGCAACTCGACGGCGCGGAGTAAAGCCGCTTCGGCGAAAACCTCGCGACCCTGCTCGCGCAGCAGGCTGCCCAGATTCATCCAGGCGGCGGCAAAGTCCGGCCGCAGCAAGAGCGCCCGCCGGTAGCGGGCCTCCGCCTCCTTGACCCTGCCCAGCCGCGCCAGCACAAAGCCCGCCGCAAACTCCGCCTCAGCCAGTCGCGGACGCAGCGCGAGCGCCTGCCGGTAGCGCTCCAGAGCGTCCTCGTTCCGCCCCTGCGCGGCCAGCGCATGGCCCATCCCCATGTGCGCGGCCACCAGCGCCGGTTGCCGCCGCAGCGCCAGGTCGTACTCGACGACCGCTTCCTCGGGACGTCTGGAGGCGATCATCAGCTCGCCCAGGCCGATGCGGGCCAGCGCATTCATCCCGTCCAGGCGGACGGCCCGCCGATAGGCGCGCTCCGCCTCTTCAGCCTGGCCAGAGAACTTGTGCGCCTGGCCCAGCGCCACCCAGGCCGCACCCATCTCCGGCGCGGCGGAGACGGCTGCCTCGGCCATGGTGACCGCTGCCTGGTGCTGGCGGCTGGCCAGCGCCACCAGGCACATGCCCACCAGCGCCTTTGCATCGCGAGGATTGTCGAGCAACGCGCGCTGGTAGGCGAGCGCCACCTCGGTGAGCCGGCCCGAAAGCGGGCTGCTCGAAGTTGCGTCTCCCGATTGCGCGCCAACGCAAGCCTGGGAATCTCTCAGGCCTGCCGGGAAAGCGCTCGCGCCGGCCTGACGATGGCTCATGCTTGGACGCTATGCCGGCGGGCGCGGCGGCTCAACCCAAAAGAACAGGAAATCCGCCTCGAATCGGGGCAGATTTCCCATTTTCCGAACCGGGTCCAGTTTCGGAACTGGGCCTGGGAGGCGCGAACTGGCCGTGGCGGCCGCGGTCCGGCCGTTATTTGCCCAGATGCCGGACGAAGAAGTCGGCCATGATGTGATTGGCTTCGATGGCTTCGGGCAGCATTGGGTCATACCAGAAGGCGTGGGGCAGGGCGTCGTAGACCACCAGGTGCGCGTCCACCCCGGCGTTGAGGTAGGCGCGGTGGAGGTTTGCGGTGCCGCTCAGCAGCATGTCCCGGCCGCTGGTGACGAAGAGCGTGGGCGGCAGGCCGTGCAGGTCGGAGTAGATGGGTGAGAGCACCGGGTCCTTGGGGTCCGTCGTGGCCACGTAATAGGGATCGTGCGCTCCCGCCTCGGGTGGGTCGAGATGGCCGGTGAGGCCGCGCAGGGCGTAGAGGGCAATGGAGTCGCCGGCGCGGGCAAAGTCGCCCATGCCGCTGAAGATGCCCAGCGCCGAGGGCAGCGGCAGCCCCAGTTGCTTCAGCTTCGCAGCCACTTCCGCGGTCAGAATGGCCCCGGCCGAGGTGCCGTAAATCGCAATGTGCTCCGGCTTGTAGGTCTTGAGCAGCTCCTTGTACACGGCCACCGAGTCGTCCACGGCGGCCGGGAAGGGGTGCTCCGGCGCCAGCCGATAGAGCACGGCGACCACCTTGACGCCGGTGTAGCTGGCGATGGGAATTGACTCGGTGTAGGAGCCGGAGTCGGAATTGAAGCCGCCGCCGTGCAGGTTGAGGAGCACCTTGTCCTTGTTGGCCTCAGTCAGCCCCTCCGGCGTGACGATGCGCACCGGAACCCCGGCGATGGAGTCTTCGACCAACTGGTTGGGGCAGAGGCGGCTCCAGGCCACCCGGGCGCGGGCGGTGTAGGCGTCGGTGCCCTTGCGCCGCTCGGCCAGCGATTGCGGGGGGCCCTGGTCGGGCGCGGGACGGCCCAGGGCGAGTTGCGCCTGGGAGCTGATGGTGGTTGGCACCGGGACCACGCGGGTCACGTGCGCGGTTCCCTGTTCGTCGATGAAGCTGGTGTCGCGGCTGGGCGCCTGGGCGGCGGTGGTGGGCAGGGGAGTGGCGGATGCCGGAGTGGCGGTCGGCTGCTGCGCGGCCAAGGCCGCGCTTGCCAGCAGGAGGAGAAATGCGGCGGGAGGGGAGATGCGCTTCATGGGATGGGTCTGCTCCGGAAGGGGGTCGATTTTCGCGAGCGCTCCGGCCGGATGGGGCGGAACCTGTCCAAGATAGCAGACACGATCGCAGGGAAGCGGGCGCCGGCCCGGCAATTGCATGAAGGGCCGAAGCCCGGCTCAATGCTTTCGTTTCTGCCCTACGGGGCGAGAGTTCGTGCTTGGGTTCGAGCCCCAGGGCTGCGCTTCGCTTGCCCTGGGCTATTCTCTTCCCCTCCCTCCGGGAGGCACCTGCGGTGCGGCGGGCGCGCTTTGCGCATAAGGTTCGTGGTCTCCCCGCACAAACCGCAAAAGGAAACCTATTCGGCAACAATAGGCGTTCATGCGATTGCCCTGGGGCGGGGGCCGGGCCGCACAAGCGCGCAATCCCAGGAATGCCGGCACAACCTGCAGCATAGACCCGGGAAGGGCCGGTTTCCGCCCCATTGGGCCCGAGCGCCCGGCAATTTTGCGCCGTTTTTCCAGATTTCCAATCGTTGGCCAGATTCTGCACAGGCAGCCCTCGGCCTAGACTCTAGCCATATGGCCACCCTTCCTAATCTTGCTTTCGATTCCGTGATGCCGGCCAATATCGATGCCGAAAAGACCATCCTCGGCGCCATTCTGCTGGACAATTCGGCCCACTCGGAGGCCGCCGAAAAGCTTGTCGCCGACGACTTCTCTCTCGACTCGCATCGCCGTATCTACATTCGCATGAGCGAGTTGATGGATTCTCAGCGGGCCGTGGACATTGTTACCCTGGCCAACGAACTGGCGCGGTACAAGGAGATCGAGTCGGTGGGCGGCGTCGCCTACCTGGCGTCTCTGACCGAGGGTTTGCCGCGCCGCCCGGTGATCGAAGAGTACATCCGCATCGTCAAGGACAAGGCCATGCTGCGCCGGCTGATGGCCATCTGCTCTTCGGCGATTGCCCGCGCCGCGGACCAGAGCGAGTCGGCCATCGGGGTGCTGGACGTGACCGAGTCGCTGCTGCTCGAGGTCAGCCAGAACGGCTTGAGCCAGGGTTTTCAGTCGCTCGACCAGATTGTCCAGAATTCTTTTGGAAGCATCGATAAGCTCTACGAGCAGAGCCGCGAGGTCACCGGCCTGGCCACCGATTTCACCGAGCTGGACCGCATGACGAGCGGCTTTCAGAAGGGCGAGCTGATCATCATTGCCGCGCGCCCCTCGATGGGCAAGACCGCGCTGGCCATCAACATGGCCCAGAACGCGGCGGTTCTGAGCAAGGCGACGGTGGCCATCTTCAGCCTGGAAATGAGCAAGGAGTCGCTGTTGCGCCGCATGCTGGCCTCGCAGGCCTGGGTCGACCAGCGCAAGCTGCAAACCGGCTTTCTGGGCGCGGAAGACCACACCAAGCTGACCAATGCGCTGGGCCAACTGGTGGAGTCGCGCGTCTTCATCGACGACACCGCCGGCATCTCCCTGGCCGAGATGCGGGCCAAGGCGCGGCGGCTCAAGCAGAACGCCGGCGGGCTGGACCTGATTGTTGTGGACTATCTGCAACTGATGACGGCCACCGTGCCCTCGTCGGGGAAAAAGAACTACGAAAACCGCACCCAGGAGGTCTCGGCCATCTCCCGCGGGCTGAAGGCCCTGGCCAAGGAGCTGGACGTGCCGGTGGTGGCCCTGTCGCAGCTCTCCCGCGCCAGTGAGCGCCGCGGCGAGGACAAGCGGCCCCTGCTGAGCGATCTGCGTGAATCGGGCTCCATCGAGCAGGACGCCGACGTGGTGGCCTTCATCCACAGGGAGGCCTACTACAACCGTACCGAGGAGCTGTCTGAAGACGAGAAGGCCAAGTCGGAGATCATCATCGCCAAGCAGCGCAACGGGCCTACGGGCACGGTTTTTCTGAACTTCATCTCCCGGTTTACCCGTTTCGACAATCCCGAGTCGGGCCATGGGCTTTGAGGTTGACCCGACGACCCGCGTTTGGGCATTGGGCCGGATTCCGCGCCATGGCGGGACCGTAAACTTGCATTGATCGCGGCTCTGGCGGCGCAGAACATGCGGAGATATGCGCCAGGATTCGGGCGGCTGCCTCTCGAAACGTTCCATCGCCGTTGCCGGGCAGGGTGGTCAAAGATCCGGACTGCCCGGCGTTGGAGTCTACGAAGCTGGCAAAACCCGCTCCCTTAGCGGGATTTGGTGAAAGTCAAAGCTACCCGAAACCATCCCTCAGGGGCTAAAGCCCGCCGTTTGTAATCAATCGTTTGCGGCACGACTAAAGTCGTGCCCTTTCACAACCCGACTTTCGCCAAGGGCAGTTAGCGGGATTTGTGGCGATCCGAATGAGGCATGGACAGGAGGGTGGAGGCGGCGCGCGCGGAGTTGCGCCGGAAGCAATCGGCGCTGTGGTCGTTGACGATGCCGGCGGCCTGCATCCACGCATAGACGATGACCGGGCCCACGAACTTGAATCCGCGCTTCTTGAGAGCCTTGGAGATCTCCTCTGAGAGAGGAGTGCTGGCGGGGACCGGGCCGCTGTTTTCGATGGGCTTGCCGCCGGCAAGCGTCCAGATGAACTTGGCGAAGTCCTCGCCCTGGTCTTGCAGGTCAAGATAGATGCGCGCCCCGTTGATGGTGGCCTCGATTTTGGCGCGGGAACGCACGATGCCGGGATCCTGGAGCAAGCGCGCGACATCGGCCTCGGTGAATCGCGCGACCTTGGAGGGGTCGAAGGATTGGAAGGCTTTGCGAAACGCCTGGCGTTTGCGCAGGATGGTGATCCAGGCAAGGCCGGCCTGAAAGCCGTCGAGCATCAGCATCTCCCATAGCGCCCGGCTGTCATACACGGGCACGCCCCACTCCTCATCGTGATAGGCGCGCATGAGTGGATCGCCCTCGGCCCATGAACAGCGATGAACCGGGTTTTGCGTGGTTGAACTCAAATTTCCTCCTCTTTGAAGCTTTTGAAACGGGCTGAAATCGGGGGCGCCGGGCCTGTTTCGCCGGCTCTCAAAGGCCCTTGCTCAAGCGGAATTCTCGCACGACCTGGGCCGGATCGCGATGCTCGCCGTCAATGGCCTCGTTCATCCGGCGCATCTCCTCCGCGGTGATGTTGCCGGCCAGCGCGTCCAGCGCATCCTGAATCCGCGGCCATTGCCGGAGCGCTTGGGCGCGCACCAGGGGCACGGCCTGGTAGGGCGGGAAGTAGTGCCGGTCGTCCGCCAGCGCGACCAGTCCGAGCGCCTGAATGGGCCCATCGGTCGAATTGGCGGCGATCATGTCCACCTGGCCGGCAGGCAATGCGCGATAGAGCAGGCCCAGATCCATGGTGCGCGGGGCGGAGCGAAAGCGGAGGCCGTAGGCGGCGCTCAATCCGGCCAATCCATCCGGCCGCTGTTCAAATTCATAGCCGGCCCCCAGGCGCCAATTCGGCGTGTAGCGGGCGGCCTGGCTGAGCGAGGTGAGGTGCAGCGCGCGCGCATCGTCGCCGCGAATGACCATGGCGAAAGTGTTCTCAAAACCCAGCGGCTGGGCAACGGCAACGTTGTACCGCTCCCAGTAAAGACGGCGGACGGTATCGAGAACCCTCTTGGGATCGCGATCGACGGGCTGCTTGAGCACCGCGGTGAGCGCCGTGCCGGTGTATTCCACATAGGCGTCGATTCGCCCGGCGATCAGGGCCTGATGGCAGATGTAACTTCCCGCGAGGTAGAACCTGCGCTCTACCTTGAGATGGGATTTGGCTTCAATTTCCTGCGCCAGAAGCTCGCCCAGCACCACTTGCTCGGTGAAGTTCTTGGCTCCGATGACGGGATGATCGGGCCGCGGCGGAGCGCAGCCGGCCAAGAGGAATGCGGCGGCGCAAGCCATCGCCAGCAGTGCGGCAGTGCGGAAGCGGGGCGTCATTTCGCTTGAACCCTGAAGCGGTGTTCGAGCAGCCCCAGCCCGGCGTCCGCGCCGAGCGCCAAGAGCGCCGCGGGAATGGCTCCGGCGAGCACCAGCCGGTTATCGACGGAAGCCACGCCGCGAAAGATCAGCTCTCCCAGGCCGCCGGCGCCGACGGCGGCGGCGATGGTGGCGATGCCGACGCAGGTTACGGTCGCGGTCCTCAGCCCGGCCAGAATAAAGGCCGCCGCCAGGGGCAGCTCAACCTTGGTGAGCCTTTGCCAATCGGTAAGGCCCAGGGCGCGGGCCACCTCGATGACGGCCGGGTCGATGCCGCGGATGCCCGCATAGGTATTGCGCAAGATGGGGAGAAGCGCGTAGGCGGTGAGCGCCACAATGGCAATGCGCGCCGCCCGGTCGCCCAGCCAGGGCAGCGGCAAGAGAAAGCCGAACATGGCCAGGGAAGGGATGGTCTGCAACACATTGGCCGCAGCCATGACCGGCTTTGCCCATCGGGTGGAACGCGTCAGCCAGATGCCGGCGGGCACCGCAATGGCGGTCGCCAGCAGCATGGCGGCCGCGGTGAGCCACAGGTGTTCGAGGGTGAGGGTTGCAATTTCGCTTCCGTATGCTGCGAAGAATCCCGAACTCATGCGAGCTCCTTTCGGGCCGCGCTTTCACCGCGGTGAAAGGCTCGCACGTAACTCTCGATCTCCGGCTCCTGGGAGCGCAGGAACTCAGCGGGCGCAAGGTTCGAGATGAGCTTGCCTTCACGGATGAATACGATGCGATCCGCGAGATAGAGGGCCTCGTCCAGATCGTGGGTCACCAGCAGCACGGTCTTCTTCCACCGCGCCAACAGTCCGCGCAGCATGTCCTGCATTTCGGCTCGCGTCAGCGGATCGAGCGCGCCGAAGGGTTCATCCATGAGCAGAATGCGGGGGTCGGCGGCCAGTGCGCGGGCCAGTCCCACACGTTGCCGCTGACCTCCGGAAAGCTGGTGCGGAAACCGCGGCGCGAATTCGGCGGGCTCCAGGCCAACGGCCTCGAGCCATTCATGACTGCGGCGGAGGCGCTCGATGCGCGGCCGGCCCTCCGCCTCCAGCACCAGGGCCACATTTCGCTCCACCGTGAAGTGCGGAAACAACCCCGTCTCTTGAATCACGTAGCCCATTCCACGGCGCAGGCCGATCAGGTCGCAGCGGCGCACGCTCTGGCCATGGACCAGGACATCACCGCCGGTGGGCTCGACCATGCGGTTGACGGTGCGCAGCAAGGTCGTCTTGCCGGAACCGCTGCGGCCGAGGAGGGCGGTCGTGGTTCCTTCTTCCAGAGCGGAGGAAACCTGGTCCAGCAGGGGCCGGCCCTGCGCAACCGCAAAGGAGACATTCCGAAACTCAATGGCTGTTTTCATCGTCCGGCAGTCCGTGCCTTCCAGTTTAAGGGCATTTCTCCTGTTGCTGTAGAGGGGTTCCTTGCTGTCCCACCCTAGCCGCAAAAACAAGAACGCCGTGCCCAGAGGGCATCCAGGTGGGGCACCCAGGTGTGTGGCAGAGAGTGAGCGAGCTGGCCGGAAACGGCGGCTGGTTGAGGTTCGTGGTTTCCCACCCATGCGACAGAAAAGACGTCGCATGGATGGGGCACCCAGAACTCTATGCCAAGTGGAGAGATGCTCTAAGGGCTGCAACTCGCGGATTGGATGATGCGGTCCAGACGCCGCCGGATCGCATCCCGTTCGATGTTGGAAGCCGGGCGGCGGTGTGCCGGCTTGACCTGAGCCGGGATCACTCTCAAATTTCAGGGGTCGGAGTTTTTGGTTCGGGTCCAGGTTGATCCGGGCCGCGTGGTTTGCGGGACGGCATCGTCTTATCACCGGAGAAAGGCGGTAACTCCGATGCAATGCGGCACATGCGAACCGATGCGGGGGACCGGGAAGGAGCGCGAAAAATCGCCAGGAAGCGGGGGCCTGCCCGGGGCTTCAGAACCCGGCAAAAGCCAGTGTTGACGGCGCGTGAATCTGGGAATAGATTGATCTCGTACGGGGAAGGAGATCGGCCAAAAGATGCAGGGAGATTCTTCGATAAGCACAGCACGAGAGGTGACTGAAGCCTAGGGTATCGCATCCCAGACCCCAAGGTTGCCCCAGCGGAAGCAGCTAAGCCGCATGGGCCGCAACCGCATCCTTTCACGTTGCTATGCATCCCTCGATCCAATGTGCAGGATGGCGATTCTTCTCACGGAGCGACGACACTGCCGCCCAAGAGGCCCGGTTTACCGGGTAGCGCCATCGAAACATCGCGACTTGGGATCATGAGTGAAAATGCCTGGGCACTCGCGGCAGCGCGATGGCCTTAGTCAAATGCTCACAGTTCACCACAGCGGCCCAGGCAATGCGTCTGGGCCGTTGTTCTTTTGGAGGACGCGGCGTGGGCATTGCTGGCGAAAGGGTGACAGGCGAGAGGAGACACCGCTCCAAAAGATCGTCCTTCTCCTTGTCCCGGTGGCTGCGATTTCACGCGCATCGCAGAGCATGGAACCTGGCGGAGCCGTCGGCCGGAGCGTTGGTCAGGGGAGATTTTCGTGTTCGCCGGTGGCCCTTTCTGTAAGGAATTGACCAGAATATGGCGCAGAAGCGTTTCTAGAATGCGTGTACCGGTGAGCCAGCGGCGTCTCGGGAGCGAGGCTGAGTTTCGATTCACGATGGCCTCGGGGGGCGTACCGGGAATCGGAAGCAGGCCGCCGGGCTGAGGGGGTCAAGGTTTTGATGCGCGCCTGGCGAGCGTTCGCGCTTTTTTCATGGCCCTTGCGGCCTTGTCCGCGGTTTGCCCGCAGGGCGACGCACAGGCGGCGTTGCTGATGGAGGAGCCTTACGGCTTTTTTGGCGCCTTGAATCCCACGGGGCACGATGCGGTGTACTTTGAGCGCATTTGCGCCGCAACCCCTATCAAGCTGCGCCGGTGCGCGGCGGGCGAGCCAGGCACGGTGTTCACCCGCTACCAGGGCATCGCGGGCTACGACTGGGTGGCAATGCCGCTGATTCCCTATCTCTACTCGGTCGAGAATCCTTCAGAAGTTCCCAGCCGCGTGGACCGGAAGACTGTCATCGGCTTGCGCGAGCAGTATCATGCGGCTCATCTGCGCAGCCTGGGCGAAGAGGTGCGGAGGGCGGCACCTTTCAAAGGGGATGGAACCAATTGGTGGGCGTGGCCTACGAGCGGCGCATGTACGCGTTTCGGTTTGCGACCACCGAGGAGCAGGACGACGCGCTCATCGCCCGCATGAACAGCGGGGCAAACCACTCTCACTACAGCCTGGTGTTCTGGAATTGCGCCGATTTTTCGCGCGCCATTTTGAACTTCTACTTTCCGCGCACATTCCTGCGCAGCATTGTTCCCGACGCGGGAATCACAACCCCGATGCAGGTGACCTACAAGTTGGTTCGCTACGCACATCAGCATCCGGAGACACAATTGACGGTGTTTGAGATTCCTCAGGTACCCGGCTACCGGGGCCCAAGCAGGGCCAACAAGAGCATCGCCAATTCCCTGGTGGGCTGCGGCTATGTCGTTCCCCTGGTCTTCATCAACCCATTTATCGCCGGCGGGGTGATGGCCGACTACCTTGCCTGGGGCCGATATCCGCTGCATCTGAAGCAGGCGCGGACTCTGACGCCCGCGGAGATGACTCTGTTGACATTGCCATCCGTGACAGTTCTTGCCGAAGGGTCGCAAAGCGGCATGGGGCCGGCGCATTGAAGGCGAGTGGAGCGGCTTTCAATCCAGCAGGAATCGAACCGCCAGGCTCATCAGTCCATGCCCGCCGTATCGCCGGCACATGCAGTTACAGAACCTCGTTCTCACTGCCTGGGGGCTGACGCAAGAAACGGGCCGGCCGTTTGCGGGGCGCCTGGCGTTGCCGCGGCTGTCGCGGCTGCTTTCATCTGGATGCTCTGTGCGACCCCTGCAAGCCGGCGGCAGGACTGGAGGCGAGCGGCATGATCCCAGGTGTCGGTCACCACCATGACCTCATCGGCTCCCGTAGCGGCGATGAGCCGTTCCAGGCCTGCCTTCACGGTGTCTTCGGAACCGACGATCGCCGCCCGCAACTGGTTTTCGACCGCGGCGCGCTCCCACTCATTCCACAGCCCATCCATGGAATCCACCGGAGGCAGCAGTTCCACGGGCTGTTTCCGGATGAGGCGGAGAAAGCGCTGTTGCGGGGTGGTGAACAGGCGCTGGGCGGCCCGATCCGACTCCGCCGCCATGACCTGAACGGCCAGCATCAGCCACGGCTGTTCGAGCGCCTGGCTGGGGCGGAACTGGGTTCGATAGAGCCTGGTTGCCTGCTCCAGCAGATCCGGGGCGAAGTGGGCGGCAAAGGCAAACGGCAAGCCCAGTTGCGCGGCCAGCCGGGCACTGAAATCGCTCGACCCCAGGAGGGTAACGGGCACCGAGCTCCCCTGGCCAGGGAACGCTTTGACCGCCTGGCCGGGCATTTCCGGCCCGAGATAGGTTCTTAGTTCCTCGAGCAGGCCGGGGAAATCGTCCCCGCTTTGCCGCAGGTCGCGCCGCAGTGCCCGCATGGTATGGAAATCGCCGCCCGGGGCTCGTCCCAGGCCGAGATCGATGCGGCCGGGGTACAACGCTTCCAGGGTGCCGAACTGTTCAGCCACCACCAGCGGGGCGTGATTCGGGAGCATTACGCCGCCGCTGCCCACGCGAATGGTCTTGGTGGCCGCGGCGACATGTCCGATCAGGACGGGAGTGGCCGAGCAGGCCAGCCCGGCGATGGAGTGATGCTCGGCCAGCCAGAAGCGCCGATAGCCCCACTCTTCGGCGTGTTGCGCCAGGTTCACCGAGCGGGCGATGGCGCTTCCCGCCGATTCCCCCGTGCGCATCCCCACCAGGTCCAGTACCGAAACAGGCAAGCTCATACAGGATTGGATGAAGCCGCGGCCAGGCCGATGCATTGCCGCCCAGGCAGCCGATCCGGGCCGAGGCCGCGCCGGTTATTTGGCGGGCGTCGCTTCCACCAGGCCGAAGGCGCTCAGGGGAGGCAGCGGCTTGCCGTTGTCAAAGTCGAAAGCCGCTTCCATGAAGTGGTTGCCGCGCTGTTGCCACTGCTGGATCGCCAGATCGTAGCGGACGGTGACATTGCCCAGCCAGTAGGGCCGGTTTTCGCTGAGCCAGACCTGGCGGTACTCGTCTTTCACGGCGGAGTAGGCGTCGCGCAGGTCCTGGCAGCGGCCGTTGGCGCTGCTGATCTCGTCGAGGATGTTGCGGGTTTCCCCGTCGTGCGCCTTGTCGCGCGGGCGGGCCGCGGCTTCGGCGTAACCGTCGAGGATTTCCCGGCTCAGCTCAAACTTCATGCCGATCAGGTCCAGGCGTCGCGCGCCGAGGTCCATGGCAGCCAAGGCGTCGGCTTCTTTCAGGCCGAGGTTGGCGGCGCGGGCCTGGGCCAGCAGGACGATGGCCTGCTCGGCGTGGCGGCGAAGCTCGGACGCCAAGGGCGCCAGCTTTGCGCCGAGCAACTGGCCTTGAGTGCTCCAGGGATCGAGCCAGAAGAGGTCGTCGCTGTTGATGGAAAGGCCGGCTTTGGCCAGCGCCTCGTGGGCGGCCATCAGCTCTTTTTCCGCAGCGTCCACGTTGCCGGTGGAGTCGGCGTGAAAGAGCTGCCCGTAGGCGTCCTGGTAAGCGGCAATGGAACTCTCGCCCGGCTGCCAGGCAGCCACCGGGCCGAACAGAACGGTGTACCAGTCCAGGTTGAAGAGGCCTTCGCCATCGTCGTTCCAGACGGTGGTCAGGGAGCCGGTGGAACCCAGCCGCTGGCCGTCGCGGACGAAGCCCTGAATGTTGCCAAAGGCCGTCTTGGCGACCGGAAAGACCTCGCTCCAGTTGGCGTCGCCCGGAGCCACCCAGGTCTCGATGCCGGCCTTGGCGAAAGGCTCGATCATCTTGTCGAAGCCCTTGGTGTCCCAGTAGTTCCAGGGGATGGCGATCATGTCCTTGGGCAGGCCGGGGACGGCCTTGGGGTCGTCGCCGCCAATGTCGCCCCAGAAGAGCAGGCGGCGGTGGAGGGGCGCGAGCTCATCGTGAATCTGCTTGAGGAAGTCGACGTAGACCGGCCCATAGCCCTTGGCCTTAACCTCTTCGCGGGTGCGTCCGAGGCCGAGGTCGAAGGTTTCGTCGGCGCCGATGTGGATGAAGGGCGAGGGGAATTCAGCGGCAATCTGGGTGAACCAGTCCTTGATGAGGGGGAGGGTGCCGGGCTGGCCGGGGGCGAGAACATGGCCGTGCGGGGTTTCAGCCAGGTCCTGGTAGAGGTCGAACTTCAAGACGTGATGCAGATGACCGAAGGCCTCCTGCTCGGGGATGACCGTGATGTGGTATTGGCTGGCGTAGCGGACCAGCTCGGCGACATCGGCGGGGCTCATGGAGCTGCCCGGAGGCGCGGCCAGGGGCTGGTTGGGATAGAGCAGCGTGTGCTCGAAGTAGGGCGAGTAGATGTTCGCCTTGTAGGAGGCGAAGACGCGAATCTGGTGCTTCTGGAATTCGAGGGTGGGGAAGGGTCCGCGCGAGAGGTCGTCGTCGATGCCGCGGTATTGCATGGCCGGCCAGTCGCGCACCGTGCCGGTGGGCAGCACCGCCCGGGCGCCGGCGAGGGGCAGCAACTGCTTGAGGGTCTGGACGCCGTAGAAGACCCCTGAAGCCGTGGCTCCGACGACCAGTGCCTGATGGGGTTCGATGGCCAGGACATAGCCCTCCGGCTCCATCGGGGCGTCGAAGGCCAGGCTGCGGCTGGCCAACTCCGCCTTGCCCTGGGCCGATCCGGAGCGCAGCAGAACGACCTCGAAACCGGACGCTGCCGCGCTGTCGGCGTGCGCCGCCTGGTCCAGGCCCTCCTTGAGGTCGCGGGCGGCAAACTCGTCTTCCGCATCGTGGCCGGGCACGCTCACCGTGACCATTTGCGGCAGGGAAGTTTCGCCGGAAAAATGCGCCTCGCGGGGCGCGGGCAGGAGGTGAACCTGGCCGGTTAACTGGAGGGGCAGGGCAAACAGCAGGGCAGGAAGGACAAACCGCAGGGCAACCGCGGTTGACCTTGCGGGGCGCGCCGGCATGGAGGAGTTTGTGGGTCGGAAGCCAGGCATCTTTGATCCTCTTCAGCTCACAAAGCTGAGCGTTTCATTCTGATTTGGTCATTGTAGACTAAAGATGCGCACCGCCCTTCTCTCGCCAAAGCGGCAAGTTGTCCGCGTGCCGGCTTTTCCGCGGCCAGAGTGTTCCGCACAGGCGGAGTTGGAGCATACACTGCGCAAGAGGCTATCCGTGACCACCAACGCTGTGGCTGCCGCCAACCTGCCAGCACCACTGTCCGCCAAGCGCGGCTACAATCTCTTTCTCTTGCTGGTGGCCGGCCTGGGCGGGCTGCTCTACGGCATCGACGTGGGCATCATCGGGGGCGCGCTGCCCTACCTGGAAGCCACGTCGCATCTCGACGCCGCGCAGCTTTCGGCCATCGTGGCGGCGGTGCTGCTGGGCAGCGTGTTTTCCACGCTGTTTGCCGGGCTGCTGGCCGACTGGATGGGGCGCAAGCCGCTGATGGTTCTAGCCGGCCTGACTTTTGTTCTGAGCATTCCGATCATCGCGCTCTCGCAGGGATACGGGTATCTGTTATTCGGGCGCCTGTTGCAGGGCATCAGCGGAGGGCTGATCGGCGTGGTGGTTCCGCTCTATCTGGCCGAGTGCCTGGCGGCGTCGAACCGGGGCAAGGGAACGGGAATCTTTCAGTGGCTGCTGACGCTGGGGATTGTGGCCGCGGCCCTGGTGGGCATGTACTACAGCTATCGGGTGGCCGCGGTGGCCGCGACCTCCGATGCCGCGACGCTGTTTGCCTTCAAGAATCAGGCCTGGCGCCGCATCTTCTGGGTCTCGCTTCCGCCGGGGGTTTTGTTTGTGCTGGGCAGCCTGCTGGTGACCGAATCGCCGCGCTGGCTCTACCGGCGCGGCAAACGGGCCGGCGCCTTTGCCGCTCTTCTCCGCTCCCGCAGCGACGAACAGGCGACGCTGGAACTGCGCGAAATGGAACTGCGTGAGATGGAGGAGACGACGCGCTCGTCCGATGCCATTTCCGCGACTGGGAAAAAGGTTCGGGAGTCGCTGCTGCGGCGCAAATACGCGATTCCGTTTCTGCTGGCCTGCGTGATTCTGTTCTGCAACACCGCCACGGGAATCAACTCCATTATTGGCTACAACACCGGCATCCTGCTGCAAAGCGGCCTTTCGGATTTGCAGGCGCACTGGGGTTATGTTCTGTTCACGACGATCAACTTCACGATGACCATGGTGGGCATGGTGCTGGTGGACCGCAAGGGGCGCAAGTTCCTGCTCACGCTGGGCACATCGGGCATCATCGTGTCGATTGTCGGCGTGGGCCTGCTGTTTTTGCGCACGGAGAGAGTTGGCGTGGATGCGCGCGAGCGGGTGCAAGCCATGGTCGGTTCCAGCCAAGGCTCCAGCCAAGACCTGACCCTCAACTTCAACCCGGATCTGGCCGCCCGGCTGCTGGGCGCAAAGACCGCGGCGGGCGGGCAGATTGACGCCGATCGCGCGTCCCTGGCCATCATCTACTCCTACGGAGACTTCACGGCGGCCACCAGCTTTGTGCGCTCCGACGACACGGCCGCCGCGCCCATCCAGATCAGCCGCGCCAGTTGCGTTCCGGGCAACAGGATCGAGGCGCTGTTCAAGAATCCCTTTGCCAACCTGGCCGCCGCGCAGACCGCGCCGCTGAAGATCGAGAAGGCGCTTATCGGTCGCGTGCCCGAGGCCGGCCACGGCTGGATGGTGGCCATCGGCCTCTATCTGTTCATGGCGTTCTATGCGCTGGGCCCGGGCGTTTGCGTGTGGCTGGCGCTGTCGGAGTTGATGCCCACCCGCATCCGCTCCAACGGCATGAGCATTGCCCTGGTGATCAACCAACTGGTTTCGACCACGCTGGCAGGCATCTTTCTGCCCTTCGTCAGCCGCCATGGATACTCGTCGATGTTTTTCCTGTTCGCAGGGTTCACGGTGGTCTACTTCATCGTGGCCGCATTCTTCCTGCCCGAGACCAAGGGCAAAACCCTGGAAGAGATCGAGGCTCATTTCGAAGGGATTGAGGCAGGCTGAGGCTCGACGCGCCGCAACGATCGCCCTTTTTGGGCCGAGTCGATTGAATTCGTGGCCGTTGCGTTGATGAATGCACCAGGAGTGGTGAAATCCACAGATTTATCTTCTTTTTGCACTTGCTTCCACAGATCGATCCGTCCTACTCTCCGTAGCAGTTGGTGACCCTGTAGGGAATTGGAAACGCAGTTCCAGCCGGGCAGGAAGATGCAGCACTCGATTGAACTCGGCAGTACATAGCCGGCTAGTCCGGCGGTGGAAGGCCGGATTGAGATTGAGAATGCATCCAGAGTCAGACGGGAATGTGCAAGACCCGATTGGACACGAAGATTCATCCGCGGCCTGGTCCGAGGATGCAAAGTTCGAGTCGAGGCGGGGAGTCATGATCGACCCAGCCGTAGCTGCAGGAATCGGGGCAACCCGAAGACGCAGATAGGGCACAGCCGAAGGGTGCGAGATTCGAGGCAACTCGGAGATCCATCAGCCGGGGCAGCCGAAGGAGCGAGGATTCAGGGCAACCTGGAGACTCACCGTCGGCACAACCGGAAGGTGCAGAATCCGGGGAAACCGGAAACTCATCTCCAGGCGCAGCCGGAGGAGCGAAGATGCGGGGCGACCCGTAAATTCACCGCTGGCGGAGCCGAAGGATGCGGGATTCGAGAAAACTCGGAGACGCATTGCGCGGCTGAACGGGACGGTGCATGGTCCAAGCAACCTGCGAGTTCACCGCATTGAGGCGCCAGGGACGACGGTCCCTGGCGCTTTCGTATTCTTGAGGTCTGTTACGCCCGCAGATGCAGCTCGGCACTTCGCAGCACAGGCTTCGCGTGGCCGTTGCCGGGCTCACTTCAATTTTGGTTCTCTACTTCTCGACGACGGCCTTGGAGAGATTTCTGGGCCGGTCGACATCCACGCCGTGTTCGAGCGCCATGTAATAAGCAAACAGTTGCAGCGGAATGACCTCGGCGATGGGCAACAGGTATTCGGTGGCCGGCTGGATCTCGACGCAATCGGTGACCAGCTCCGCCACATCGCGGTCTCCGGCGTTGGCCAAGGCGATCACCCTGGCTCCTTGCGCCTTCATGTCGCGCAGCAGTTGCAGCGTCTTTTCATACCGCAGCACGGAGGCCTCAAGATTGCGATCTACGGTGGCTAACACGACGAGTGGCACGGTGTCGGAGACCAGCGCATTGGGGCCGTGCTTCAGCTCGCCGGTGGGGTAGCCCTCGGCATGAACGTAGGAAGCCTCTTTGAGCTTCAAGGCGCCCTCGCGCGCGATGGCGTAGTGGATGCCGCGGCCGAGGTAGAGAAAGGTGTTTGCCTGGCCGTACCTGTGCGCCAGTGAGGCCATCCGCTCGCGCCAGCCGTCGAGTTGCGCTTCGATTTCACCGGGCAGGGCCCGCAAACAGTCGATGTTGGCGGCGAGTTCCGCGGCATCCATGCGCGCCAGGCGGCGCGCCTCGTAGAGACCCAGGACGAACAGCACGGCCAACTGGCAGGTAAAGCTCTTGGTGGCGGGAATCGCTTTTTCCACGCCCGCGGCCAGGGGCATGGATACATCCGCTTCGCTGGCCATGGTGGAGAGGGCAACGTTGGTGATGGCCAGTGTTTTTTCGCCGCGCTGGCGGACTTCATCGAGAGCCGCCAGGGTGTCGGAGGTCTCGCCGGATTGGGAGATGACGATCACCGAAGGACGGCGGCGATCGTACCTGCCGCGGCAACTGTACTCGCTCGCATACTCGACATCGACGGCCAGTCCGCACAGGTCCTCGAGCAGAATCTCCCCGGCCAGACCGGCGTGGCGGCTGGAGCCGGAAGCGGCGATGAGCACCTCCCCGGCCGGATTGGCCCAGCCCGCCAGGCGCTGGGCCACATCGGGGTTGAGGGTCTTGCCGTTCAGATACAAAGCCAGGGTGCGGCGCAGCGCGGCCGGCTGTTCGTAGATCTCGCGCAGCATTTCGTGGGGAAAGTCCTGTGTTGTGCTCATCCTGGCCATCCGTCCTCGGAGCGGGAAGATATGCTCCTCCGTCGATCATACATCAACGAATCGATCATATTATTGACTATATTGCTGCATATTTTCATATTTTCCGCTAAAAAACAGGAAAGGGGTGTCTTTTTGCCGAACAGAAAGGGTAGAATCGCTGCGGTATGTCCGACGCCCTCAATCGCCGCTCAGAACAAATCATCAAATTCCTCCTCCGGACGGGCAGCGCCACAATCGAGGAAATCCTGGAAGTCGCCGGCTCCTCGGCGCCCAGCATTCGCCGCGATCTGGCGCGCCTGGAGAGCCGGGGCCTGATTCGCCGCACGCATGGCGGAGCGACGCTGGTGGAGCCGCTGCTTTACGAACCGTTCCGGTATGACAGCTCATTCCTGGCGCGCGAGCAGCGCTTTGCCGGGGAAAAGCGCCGCATCGGATTGGCCGCCGCGGAACTGGTGCAGGCCCACGAGACGGTGGGTCTCACCGCGGGCACCACGACGACGCATATCGGCCGCAGCCTGCGCCACCGGGAGAAGATCCAGGTGGTGACCAACGCCATCAATATTGGCATGGAGCTGTGCAACCAGCCGGGCATCCGCACCTATCTGACCGGCGGGGTGGTTCCCTGGGCCTGGTCGTTCTCACTGACCGGCAACGCGGCGCTGACTTTTCTCGACGACGTTTACATGGACAAGGTATTCCTGAGCGTGACCGGCCTGGACGGGGAGCGGGGAGCGACCACGCTGGAGACCGACGAGGCGCTGGTTTACCGCAAGATGCTCAAACAGGCCAAGCAGGTGATTGTGGTGGCGGATTCGAGCAAGCTGGGCAAGGTGAGCCCGGCCTTCATCTGTCCGGTCAACGAGATCAATACGCTGATTACCAATGTGGGCGCCACGGCTGAATCCCTGGCTCCTTTTGAGCGGCAGGGCATTCACGTCATCCGCGCCTGAGGCCGCCGTTCGCCGCCGGCCCATGGCGCAGACTCGGCGCCGTGGCGGCAAAATGGGTGTGCAGCAGCTCGACCGCGGCGCGCACATCGGCTTCGAGGATGTCAGCCGCGCCGGCGGCCGTATGTCCGTTCGCGATCTTTCCGTTGCGCGTTTCGACTCTTCGGGTCAGCGAACCGTGCAGGTAGCAGACGCCGGTCCGCTCAAGTAGTTGGCCCATGGAGGCCAGTTTCAGCCCGCCGCCGGCCATGATGCGGATGCGGTCTCCGGCCTGAAGAACCAGGCGGGCAATCGACTCCGCGCCGCGCAGCACATCGGGGGCGCCGCCGGAGGTCAGCAGGCAGTCGGCGCCGGTTTCAATCACCGCTTCCAGGGTGCTTCCCTGCTCCGGGGTCTCGTCGAAGGCGCGGTGGAAGGTCACCTTCATGGGGCGGGCCAACTCCACCAGTTCCCGGCTGCGCTCAAGGTCCACCCGCCCGTTCGCCGCCAGGACACCCAGGGCGACGCCGCCGGCGCCGGCCGACTTCGCCTGCCCAACTTGCTGCCGCATGAGGTCAAACTCGCTGCCGGAATAGGCAAAATCTCCGCCGCGCGGACGGATCAGCACATGAACAGGAATCGAAAGCGCCTCAATGATAGCCTTGGTGACCCCGTGGTCGGGCGTGACCCCGCCGATGTCGAGCCTGGAGCACAATTCGATGCGATCGGCTCCGCCCCGCTCAGCCGCCTTGGCGGCATGAAGGGTTTCGACGCAGAGTTCAAAGAGAAAGGTCTTCATGCGCGATTCCAGAACGGCGCGGTCGAGATTGCGCGTTGCCGGTCTGCCTCCGTGAGTGCCTCGTGTGTTCTGAGGATAAACGCAAAATCAAGTAAGACGTTACACCGCGAGGTGCTTTTACGTCAAAAACAATCAATATTATAAGCATTTATTGTCATTTTGATCATTGTTATGCTGAGTCGAGACCGTTTGCTCGTCCTCTGTTGCGCCTCCGCACGCCCCTGGGTGGATGCCGGCCGCTGGCGGAGAAACTGGCAGGGACCGGCCTTGCAGTCGAGAGCCCACTTTGAAAGGCGGGGGAACCCCTGGGGGGCGAATGAGTCAAGACCCCGGGGGAAGCGGCCGAAAGGGGGCGTTTCGGCGAGAGCGATTTCCGCAGCTAACTATGCGCAAATGAGCACATTTTTCACGAAGCTGATCACATCCGCCCGATATTGTCATTTTTTGCTTGTATTCGGTAGCAGATTTGTACTATCGTTCTTATCACTCACGGTTGAGCGTTTAGCGTTGATTTGCTCACGAGGTTTGGATAGCGCCTCGGTTGTGAGTGGCAGGAGCGTGCAGGGTGACTTGTCGCATCGGCAATCCCGCGGTAAAAGAGCAAGGCCCCAGCGCATCCTGTTTCGAAGCGGCACTCCAACCGGCCTTTACGAGCTTTTGCTTTCTTGAATGCCGGGGTTGCGTCCGCGGAGAGGTGACTTTCCAGGCGGTTGGAGTCTGATTCGCGAGTTTTGTGTACATCGGGAGGCGGGCATTTTCCCGGCCAGGATAGTGCTCCATGGTTTCAACATCATCCGTCAATACGTACCGGCGTATAGACGCCAACTGGACTTCAAGGAGAGGTGCGGTGGCAATGATTAACCTTATGCGGTTCTCAAATGGATTCTATCGATCGCTACGCGGCTGGCGGGCTGGGCAAGGCTCAGTATTGCTTTGTCTGTTGGCCCTGACGATGCTCTGTCCGCTGATTGTGCGGGGGCAGGAACTGACTGCCACCCTCAGCGGCATTGTGACGGACAGCTCCGGGGCGGTGATTCCACATGCTTCGATTTCGATTGAACTGAACGGGGTGAACGCAGGCGCCCGCGCTGTGGAGTCAGATGGGTCCGGCAACTATGTCGCCACGAACCTGGCTGCCGGCACCTATTCGATCACCGTGACGGCTACAGGCTTTGAGACTTTCAAGGGCAAGAACATCGTACTGAACGTGGCCGAAAAGCACGCCTTCAATGTCCAACTGAAGGCTGGAGCCGTGAGCACCACGATCACCGTGGAAGACAACCCGATTTCGGTGGACACGGAGAGCGCCGGCCAGGCCGGCACCATCACGGGAACTCAGATCCGCGAGCTTGAAATCGCCAGCCGCAGTTTTGCGCAATTGGTCACCCTGCAACCGGGCGTCATCAATGCCGGCCTGGGTGTTGAGGCGAATCCTCAGTCCAACAATCAGATGGCGGTCAACGGCGCTCGCGGCTCGGCGAACAACTGGACGCTGGACGGGGCCGACATCAACGACACGGGCTCCAACCAGACGGTGGTCAACACGCCCAGCGTCGACGCCATCCAGGAGTTCACGCTGCAGCGCGGCAACTACGACGCCGGCTACGGGCGTTCGGGCGGCGGCCAGGTTCTGGTGGCCACCAAGAGCGGCACCAGCTCCTTTCATGGCGACGCCTATGAGTTCGTTCGGAACACGGACCTGGACGCCAACGACTACTTCACCAAGCAAAATCAGCTAGCGACGGGCCAGAAGAATCAGGCTGCGGTCAACCATCACAACGCCTTCGGCTATACCATTGGCGGGCCGGTTTACATTCCGAAGTTATACAACGCCGACAAGACGAAGACCTTCTTCTTCTGGTCCGAGGAATGGCACAAGATCGTTTCGCCCAACAGCGGCAGCGAGCCGGCGGCGACGACGGCCATGATCGGCGGCGTCATTCCTGGGCAATATACGCTTCCCGCGTGGGCTCCCGCGTCGGAGGCAGCGTGCGTCGCCTACGATGCAAAAACCAACGTCACCACCATTTCTCCCACTTGCTTCAGCCAAAACGCGCAAGTTTACCTGAAGGACGTTTTCACGCCCAATCCGGCCAACGACGGAACGAACTACGATTACTCCTTCTCGGCGAAGAACGATCTTCGCGACGACATCGTGCGCATCGACCACTACTTCAACGACAAGATTCACTTCTTTGCGCGGGGCATCAACGATACGTTCCCGACCGACGACCCGTTGGGTATGGGGTGGGGAAGCGGCTCGAACTATCCCGGGCTTGTAGATACCTCGGTTGACTCACCGGGCAAGAACGTGGTGGGCAACCTGACCTGGACCATTTCTCCGAAGGCGGTTAACGAGTTCGAATTTGTCTGGGCGCAGGGAACTTACACGGCAACCAGCGCACCCGGCGAGTTTGCCACATCGTCCACGGCCCTGAAGTCGTTGACCACGGGGACCGAATACTATCCCGATCCATATGGCCGCATGCCCTCCGTGTATATCACGGGAGTGACGGGCTTCAGCGTTGGTTTCTCTCCGTATAAAGAGCGGAACCTGGATCGCACCTATTTCGACAACCTGTCGTACTCGATGGGCAAACATACGCTGCGCGCCGGCTTCCAGATCCAGCAGATGATCAAGACCGAGAACGCAGTTTTCTCCTATGCCCCCGGCGCGGGTTCCAACCCGATTTACATGTTCAACACCTTTGGCGATTTTCTGCTGGGTAACGTGGCGACATTCAGCCAGGCCAACCGCGATGTCGTTCCCGATTTGCACTTCGTCAACAGCGAGGTGTATCTGCAGGACGACTTCAAGATCAACAGTAAGTTGACAGTGAACCTGGGTGTTCGCTGGAGCTTCCTGCCCTCTCCGTCGGATTTGAAAAACACTCTCACCAACTTCGATCCGATGTTATTCAAATCTACCGATGCGCCGACTATCCTGCCCAATGGCAGCATGGAAGCCGGCACCACCAACCCGTACAACTACGCCAACGGACTGATCTTCCCGAAGGGCACGGCCTGCACCTATGCACAGAGCGCCGCGTTGTTTGCCACCTGCTCGCCCTACGGCTCTTTGGTCAACCCCAACACCAAGGCCAACTTCGCGCCGCGCATCGGCTTTGCCTATAACCCCGACGGCCATGGCACTACATCCATTCGCGGCGGCTTCGGCATTTTCTACGACCGTTCTCTGGACGGCATCTGGGAAAACGATGCATTCGCCAACCCGATCTATGTGAAGTCGACAACCATCCTGAACACATCCTTCGATGCGGTCAGCGGCGGCGCTCTGGCTCCTCCGCCCAGCACGCCCGCTGGCATTACCTCTACCGGAATTCCCAGCTTCAAGGTTCCGGACTATGCCAACTACAACCTCTCCATCCAGCGTCAGTTGCTGCCGACCACGACACTCGAAGTGGCCTATGTCGGCAACCAGGCTCGCCACCTGCTCGGCACATTCGACCAGAATCAGCCCACGGTTTCGGCGTGGACGAACGAGACCGGCGGCGCGAGCACGGAGAGCGTTAACGCCATCCGTCCCTACGCGGGGTACGGAACCATTACGAATCGCTCGCCGATCTTTACCAGCAATTACAACTCGCTGCAGATCTCGCTGAACCACCGCTCTAACAAGGGCGTAACCGTGGGCGTGGCGTATACCTGGTCGAGAACGCTCACCACCAACTCCGCGGATCGCGGCAACGCGGCAACAAACATCTACAACATGAAGCTCGACTACGGTCCGTCGAACATCAATACGCCCCAGGTATTCGAAGCCAGCTACGTCTATGACCTGCCCTTCTTCAAGGCGCAGCATGGAGTGGAAGGCCGCATTCTGGGCGGTTGGGAAGTCTCCGGCATTACCTCGATGGTTTCCGGGCAGAACTTCAGCATCGTTCAGCCGTACGATCCTTTCGATCTGAACGCGTACAGCGGTGTTACAGGCAATGGCATTGGCATCGGCGGAGTCCGTCCGGACCAGGTTACTCCTCGAGTTGCGATGCCCAAGCAGATCGGCGCGTGGTTCTCGCCCTCGGCGTTTACTCCCGCGACCGGTCACTTTGGCAGCGAGGGCTCGAATTCAATTCTCGGCCCTGGCACGCAGAACTGGGATCTGGCCGCCATCAAGAACGTGAAAATTGCGGAGCAAGTCAGCTTCCAGTTGCGCGGTGAGTTCTTCAACGCGTTCAACCACACGGAACTATCCAATCCGGATCCAAATATGGCGGACGGCGCGTTCGGCTCGATTACCTCGGTCGTGGCGGGAAGCTATCGCAGAGTCCAACTCGGCGCCAAGCTGTACTTCTAGTCAGCGCGGTTTGGGTTGCGCAGTACCGAAGGCCGGGGCGAAAGCTCCGGCCTTTGCTTTGGGCTACTTTTTCGCGGGCGCGGGCGGCGTTGCGTGCGGTGTGCCGGCCGGGTGCGGGACTCTGGACATGACCTTGACGAGTCCTTCGTCGGCCGCCTTGTTGAGGCTCTTGGATTTGTCGAACTCAGCCTTGGCCTCGGCGGTTTTTCCCATGGCGCGGTAGAGTCGGCCCAGGCGGTAATGGGCGCTGACATCGTCGGGCTTGAGGGCTTCGGCGGTCTTCAACTCCCGCAGCGCTTCGTCGTTGCGGCCGGCTTCGGCGTACACGATGCCGAGGTCGAGATGGGCCATGGAACTTGCCGGGTTGAGCTTCACGACTTTCTCCAGGATGGGGCGGGCATCTTCCAGACGATTCATCTGAATATAAGCATCGGCCAGGTAGAGCAAGGCCTGGGCGTGCTCCGGGTCGCTTTCGAGCTCGGCCTGAAGCTCGTGAGCGGCCTCCTGGGTTTGGCCTTGCGTCCACAACAGGTAACCCAGGCCGAAGTGGACATTGGGCTCTTTGGGATTGGCCGCGACGGCGGCGCGCAGCTCGCGAATGGCGCCGACCGGCTCCTTCATTTCGTCCAGCGCTTCGCCGGCCAGTACATGGGCCTCGGCAGAGTCGGGATTCAACGCGACAATGCGATGAAACGCATCGAGGACACATTGATATTGCTGTGACAGCAGGCAACTGTGGGCCAGGGTCAAGAGCAGCGGCAGGTTCCGGGCGTCGCGGTCCGCAGCCTGCTTGAGATAGGGCGCGGCCGCCGCATATTCCCCGAGCCCATAGTGCGACATTCCCATCAGGACGGTGAGCCGGTCCGCCTCGTCGGAAACGTGCGGCTGGGTTTTGAGCAACGGGGTGAACTGCCGCAGGGCGTCTTTGTATTGGCCTGCCTTGAAGTACGCCAGGCCCAGGTTGAAGCGCAGGCCGGGAATGGCGGGATCGAGCGCCATGGCCTTCAAGTAAAACTGAACCGCCTCGGTGTAATGCTCCTGGCGAGCCTCGAGCAGGCCGAGATGGGCCAGCGGCTCGGGATTGCGGGGCTCCGAGGTCGCGAGCGCCCGCCAGGCATCTTCGGCGGCGGCTGTGTTGCCCTGATGCTCGAGTGAAAAGGCCGCCTCCCGCTGATCGTTCTGCGGCAGCGCGGCCAAACTGCAACCGGCCAGAATGAGGGCCAGGCAAAGGGACCGGCCGCAGTGCGAATTGTGTTCCACGTCGCTCTCCATGGTGATTGTTACGCGCCGATGGAAGACTATGCAACCGTGAGTTATTGCCACAGTTTCAGGCGCACGGGTGGCGCGGCGACGGGTTGGGCATTTCGGCCGCCTTGCGCAACCGGATGCGAGCGGAGAGAATCAAGGGACCGCGGCAAAGCGTAAGAAAGGCCCGCAGCACCCTCAGCATGAGCAAGCCCCAAGACACCGAAGGCAGCACTTGGCGGCAGGAATGCCGTTGGGGCCTCCGCGACTTCATCGCGGCGAGCTTTCTCTTTCTTGCCAGCGCGGCGGTTGTCCTGTGGCAGAACGCGCACGTTGCTGTGCTGTGGGATATCAGTTACATCCTGGATAGCAGCGTCCGCATTTCGCTGGGGCAGGTCCCCTATCGCGACTTTCCGCTGGCCCATGCGCCGCTGACTTTTCTGCTCCAGGCGGCGATCCTTCGCTTGAGCGGACGCGTCTTCTTCCACCATGTTCTCTACGCGGCGATCGCCGGAGGCCTGGGCACGGTGCTGGCCTGGAGGATCGCGCTGCGCATACTGCGCGGGCGCATGAGCGCGGCGTGGGCCGGGTCCTTTCTGCTGGCGGCGCCGCTGACCGTGCTGGGCATCTACAGCATCCTTCCGTTCCCTTTCTACGACTGCGACTGCGCCTTCTCGATTCTCGTCGCGATGGCGCTGTTGCAGCGTCTGCCGATTCCATCGCCATCGAACGGGGATCGAGTTTTCCCGCGCGCCTTTCTTGCGGGCGCCGCTCTGCCGGTTCCGCTCTTCTTCAAGCAGAACATCGGTCTTCCGCTTCTGCTGGCCGCGCTGGCAATGTTTTCTCTGTTGCTTGCCGCCAGGCTCATCCGGCGCGCCGCGGCGTTTCCGCGTCTTCCCGGGGCCTTGGTTCTGACCGGCATTCTTGCGGGCTCATTGGCCACGCTGGTTGCGGCCTGCCTGGCGCTGCACCTCACTGCCGGCCTGGGAAACTACATCCACTGGACCATCGAGTTCGCCTCCGAGCGCCGCCTGCCGGGATTCAAAGACATGCTCGACGTGTATTTGGAGCCGTCGCTGCTCTGGTGGCTGCCGTCGGTCGCTGCGGCGCTGCTGCTGTTGCGCACTCGCTTGTCGAGGTCTCGATGGGGACGCCTGGCGGCCTTTGGGTTGCTTGCCGCGCCCTTTCTCTGGACCTTGTTCAGTCTTTTTCTCACCACGGACTCCGACGACCGCGCCGCCCAGCTTCTGGCTCTATGGCCGATGCTGCTGGTCCTCGCCGCCGCACTCGCTCTCTACAATTTTTGCCGCGAGCCGGGACTGCGGACGATGTTGCCCGCGCTGCTGCTGGTGACCATCAACGGAACCCTGCTTTCGCAACAACTGTGGGGATCGACCTATGCCATCTGGCCTTTGCTTATTCTTCTCGTCGCGGAGATGATGGCCTTTCTGGCCTCGACCAGGCCGCCAGCGGCTCTGGCGGACGCCGCGCCTCGAAGCGGGCTGCTTGCGCCGGGCCTGGCCGTGGCCCTGACCGCGGTCATTTCGGCCACGCTGGGCATCTGCGGCGGCCTTTACGCCGCCAGCGAGAATCGCCTGTCGTACGCGCAGATATCAGAGGACGCAGTCATGCATTCGACGGTTCCCGCGCTGCGGGGATTGTCCGTCCCCGGCCCTTACCTGCCAGGATTCGAAGAGCTGTTGCGCTTCGCCGCGAACGAAATTCCGCTCTCGGACGGGCTGATCCTCATTCCGGGCGAAGACCCCTTCTACTACGCGACAGGACGGGTCCCCCAGTTTCCGGTTTTGCTGTTCGACAACGCCACCGACCCCTATTCGCCGGCTCAGCTTGCCGAACAGGCGCAGGTCCGCAGTATCCGCTGGCTGGTTGTGAAGCGGGATTTGCAACTCAGGGAAGACCCTACGCCGCAACGCGACGCGGCGCTCAGAGAATTGCAGCAGGTCTTTGCGCCGTACCGCAAACTGGGTAGCTACGACGTCTACCTGCGCCGGCAGGCCTCGCCCGGAGGCGCCATCGGGGTGGCGCAAAAGCCTAATTCAGGAGGTCCCGCAGGTAAGCGGCGCCTTTGAACGCGATGTCTTCCGGCGAAACGTTCACGTCGGCCCACAATCCGCCCAAAGCATTCGCCTCATCGTTGGAGTAGCCAAAGCCCTCGATCATCAGGTAGCCGTCGTATCCGATTTGTTTGAGGGCGGCGACGATGCCGGGAAAATCGACGTGCCCGGAGCCGAGCAGACCGCGGTCGTTCTCGCTCAGGTGCAGATGCCTGAGCCGCTTGCCCAGCGAGCGGACCGCGGCGGGAATGCTCTTCTCTTCGATGTTGGCGTGAAAGGTGTCGATCAATGCGCCGACGCGAGGATGCGCGACCTGATCGCAGAACGCGCCGGCCTGGGCCGCGGTGTTGAGGAAAAACGATTCGGAGCGGTTCACCGGTTCGATTGCGATGCCGATCCGATGGGCATCGAGCACGTCGCCGAGAGCCCGGAAGCACTCGACGGCCCAGGCCCACTCATCGGCATTGCGGCGCCTTCCGGGAAGATAGGCAATGGGCGCGAACAGCGGGCCGCCCAGCATGGCCGCGCCAAGCTCCGCGCAGGTTTCCACGCACCTTGTCAGGTGGTCGAGGGAGCGCTTCCTGACAGCAGCATCGAGACTGATGGGGTTGACCCCCTGCGGCAGGATGGCGCAAACCGTGCACTCCAAACCGCTGGCCTGGCATGCCCGGCGGATGGCCGCGGTGTTGAGCTGCGCAGGGTCGAACATCGGGACCTCGAAGGCTTCCAACCCCTGCTCGCGGAAGCGCGGAAGGATGTCCAAATGCCTCGGGCAGATTTCGGTGGTCCAGGCGAACGCGCTCACGCCGATCTTCATCCACGGCTCCATCCAGGAAAAGACGCTGCTCAATGCAGCGGCAGTCATTCCCTCCTAGCGTAGCGCCGGACTTGGGGCCATCGCAAGCAGAGCCGGTTCCGTAAATTCAGATAGGGGTTTTAGTGGAGGATTTGTTCGCCCCGCGGTTCCATTTTGCGCGCGCGCTGGCCGGGGCCGAAAAGAGTGTGAGTGTGGAGTGTGAGTGTGAGTGTGAGTGTGAGTGTGAGTGTGAGTGTGAGTGTGAGTGTGAGTGCGAGTGTGAGTGTGGAGTGCGAGTGTTGGGGCTCCATTCCGCGCGCGCTGGCCGAAGCCCGCGCAGAACCTCTGTGCGTGTTGCACCACCTTCCGGTACCGGCGGAGGTTCAGACCGTACAGGCGGGCCAATGGACGGGCGAAAAAGGGCAGAGGAATCGCTGCCGCCCGGGTCCTGGTCCGGCGAAAAATGGGACGCCCGGATTGCGCCAAGCCCCGCTTCCGGGGGTATACTCAGCTTTGTTCGGGCCGCATCCTGGGTCAACGGAGCGGCACTGGAGACCACCATGAGCCTTACCCCCTTCCCCGGCGACTGTAGTTCCTCGACTCCCGGCGTTCCCGTCACAAAGGTCACCATGCCCGCGCTCACTGAAATGAAGCGCCAGGGCAAGCCCATCTCCGCGCTAACCGCCTACGACTACCCCACCTCACGGCTGGCCGACGAGGCCGGCATCGACCTGATCCTGGTGGGCGATTCGCTGGCCATGGTGGTCCTGGGCCATGAAAACACGCTCTCGATCACGGTGGACGAGATGCTCCACCACACCCGCGCTGTTCGCCGCGCCGTTCACCGCGCCCTGGTGGTGGCCGACATGCCCTTCGGTAGCTATCACGGCGCGGTGGGCGAGGGCCTGGCCAACGCCGTTCGTTTTGTGAAGGAAGCCGGCGCCGAGGCCGTCAAGGTGGAAGGGCCGCGCATCGAACTGGTCCGCGCCCTCACCGAGGCCGAGATCCCCGTGGTCGGCCACCTGGGCCTCACGCCGCAGAGCGTTCACCGCATGGGCGGCTACCGTGTCCAGGCCCGCACCGCCGAAACCGTACTGCGGCTCAAAGCCGACGCACGGGCACTGGCAGACGCCGGCGCCGGGGCGCTGGTTCTCGAAGGCGTTCCCCGCGAGGCGGCCGCGGCCATCACCGCAGAGCTGCCCATTCCGACCATCGGCATCGGCGCCGGTCCGGACTGCGACGGACAGATCCTTGTCTTCCACGACCTGGTGAATCTGACCTTCGCCCAGCCGGCCAAGTTTGTCCGCCGCTACGCCGACGCAGCGGGACTCATCCGCTCGGCCATCGAGCACTACCGCGAAGACGTTGAGCACCGCGCCTTCCCCTCCGACGAAGAGAGCTACCATCTGCCGGAAGCGGCGCGCCAGGCCCTCGATGCCATCGAGCACAAGAGCGCGCTGAGGAAAGCCTGAAGTGATCGAAATCCTTGAGACCGTCGCCGAACTCCGCCAGTGGTCGCGCCAAGCTCGTAACGACGGCGGCAACAGCATCGGACTGGTGCCCACCATGGGCGCGCTCCACGCCGGACACGGGTCCCTGATCCGCGCCGCCAAGGCTTCGGTCGGCTATGTTGCGGTCAGCGTCTTCGTGAACCCCACCCAGTTTGGGCCCAACGAGGATTACGCGGTTTATCCCCGCACCTTCGAGGCCGACTGCGCGCTGGCCGAGGCCGAAGGCGCCGATGTGGTCTTCGCGCCCTCGGTCGAGGAACTCTATCCTGCCGGCGCGGCGACTTTTGTTGAGGTTGCGGGTCTCAGCGATCGCCTCGACGGCAAATCGCGACCGGGGCACTTTCGGGGCGTGGCCACCGTGGTGGCCAAGCTGCTGATCGCCGCCGAGCCCGACCGCGCTTTCTTCGGCCAGAAGGACGCGGCCCAGGTTGCCGTGCTGCGCCGCATGGCCGCCGACCTCCGGCTGAGCGCCGAAATCGTCGTCTGCCCCATCGTCCGCGAACCCGACGGACTGGCCCTCAGCTCCCGCAACCGCTACCTCAGCGCCGCCGAGCGCGCACAGGCCTTGACCCTCAGCCGCGTCATCCGCCAGGCGGAAGCCCTCGTGGCTGCAGGCGAGCGCCGTTCGAGCAGGATCATAGCAGCCGCCGGCCAGACTTTCGCCGCCGAGCCATCAATCCGCATCGACTACATTGAATTGGTGAACTGGGCGACGCTTGAGCCGGTCGAAATCGCAGCGCCCGGCAGCCTCTTTGCCGTCGCCGCCTGGGTGGGCGCAACCCGGCTGATCGACAACACCATCCTCGTCTGAGCAAGCCGCGGAGAAACTCATCCGGGGGGGCTGCGAGAAGTGCCGGGGCAGGACTAGTCTTTTTTCGCCACATTCCGGGCCCGCACCTTGAACCAGATGGGCGTGCCCTTGAACCCGAAGGACTCGCGGATCTGGTTTTCCAGGAACCGCTCGAAGCTGAAGTGCAGCTTGATGTCCCGGTCGGTGAAGAGCACAAACGTGGGCGGCGCCACGGCCGCCTGCGTCATGTAGAAGATGCGAATCCGCTTGGCCATGGGCACGGGCGCGCGCTGGAAGTCGATCTTCTCCAGGAAACGATTCATTTGCCCGGTCGAAACCCGCTTGCGCCGTTCGGCGGCCACGGCCTTCACCTCGTTCAGAACCCGGCCCAGCCCCGTCCCTTCCAAAGCGGAGAGAAAAATCACCGGCGCATAGCTCAGGTACTTCAGCGTCCGGCGCAACTGCTCCTCGAAGACTTCGCGGTCGGCCGGCGGCTTGCCGTCGGTGCGGCCCGTGGTGACCGCATCCCACTTGTTCACCAGCACGATGACGCTGCGCCCGCTCTCGTGGGCATAGCCGCCGATGGTGGCGTCGGCCGCGGTGACGCCGTCCGTGGCGTCGATGACCAGCAGGGCCACGTCCGCGGCTTCCAGGTGACGCCGGGCCATCACCACGGCCATCTTTTCGGCCATGAGGTGAGTCTTGCCCTTGCGCCGGATGCCGGCCGTATCCACAAACCTGAGCTGCGATCCCTCGAACTCCACCACTTCGTCGACGGCGTCGCGGGTGGTGCCGGCGATGGGCGAGACAATGGCGCGGGAGGTGCCGGTGAGCGCGTTCAGCAGCGTGGACTTGCCCACGTTGGGCCGCCCGATGATGGCCACCGAAGTTTCGTGCTGCTCAAACTCCCCGTGCGTGCGGTGCAGGGGCAGGAGGTCGGGGTCGTCCGTCTCGGCCGGAGCCGGCTCGCCGCTGTCGGCTTCGGCGGCGGCTTCGGCTTCCGCAACTGCGGCTTCCGCCTCGGCCGCGGCCAGGATTTCTTCCTCGGTGGGCACAGCCTCCGGGGGCGCGGGAATCGCTTCGGAAATGGCGTCCAGCAGGTCGCCGATCCCCAGCCCGTGCTCCGAGCTCACCGGGAAGACATTGCGGATGCCCAACTGGCGGAAGTTCTCCGCGGCCAGGGCCATGGCCTCGCCCTCCACCTTGTTCACCGCCAGAAACAGCGGCTTGCCGCCGCGAATCAGCATGCGCACCAAGTCGTAGTCCGGGCTGGCGAGTTCGGTGCGCGCATCCACCACCAGCACCAGCGCATCGGCCTCTTCCAGGGCCACCTGGGCCTGGGCATAGATTTCAGAAGGAATCAGCGCCGTATCGTCGGGCACCATGCCGCCCGTGTCCACCAGGCGGAAATCGCGTCCCATCCACTCGTACTCGCCGTAGATGCGGTCGCGGGTAATGCCCGGCTCGTCGCCCACAATGGAGCGGCGGCTGCCGGTGAGCCGGTTGAAGAGCGTGGATTTGCCCACGTTGGGCCGGCCCACAATGGCCACCAGGGGAATCGCGCCCGCGCGCGACTTGGTCGGTACAACCGATTTATGATACTTCGACAAAACGTGTCTCCAATCGCCGCACAGACCCTTCGGGCCGTGCGGGTTCCTTCAATTCCAAATTCGCTGCACGCCGTAAGCGTCGAAAACCGGATCACGGCTGAGAATCGGAGCCCGCAGCTCCAGCGCCTGCGCCGCCAACAGGCGATCAAAGGGATCGCCATGGTGCAAGGGCAGGCGGCCGCCGCGAATCACCTGCTGGATCGTGGTTTCCAGCATGGTGTAGCCTCCCTGCGCCAGTAACGTCTCAAAATTGTCCAGCACGTACGCCGCGTCCAGCTTCCCCTTCGCGCATTTGATCGCCATCTCCCACGGTGTGACGATCGAAATCAGCAAGGTCGCGGAGCGATTCTTGCAAATGTCCTGAACCGAAGCGGGAAGTGCGGTTGGCGTCTTCAGAATCCAGAGGAACGTGTGGGTGTCGAGAAGATAGGTCATTTCTCCTCAGACAGCACGGCCGGTGGAACCGGAGGCGGGTCCAGCATCCACCCCCAGCCACACTCCACCAACTCATCGTCCGTCATCGGATCGAATGCGTCCTCATCCCAGCGAATCTTTCCCGCAAAGGCGCCCATCAGCCGGAAGGGCAGCTTGGGCGGGGCCGCTTCTTCGATGGGCACGATCTTCGCCACCGGCGTTTTCCCGCGCATGACGACGACCTCCTGGCCTGCCTCAGCCTCTTTGAGGAGCCGTGAGAGATGGGTCTTCGCCTGGTGGACGGTATAGGCCATGACTAAGTATGCTTAGTCCACTCCGCGAAGTCAATCGGACTCCTGGGCCGGCAACGGGCGGAAAATGAGACTCCTCCCACCTTTGCGCCCCTTTCCCGGCATTGCAATTGCCCTCCCGCCCCGCGGGAGGGAACGATGCACATCCACGGGAACTCCATGAGCGTCAACCAGGCAGATTTTTATTCCGCAGCGCAGGGCGAGCGGACGGCAGCCGCGCAACGTGCGGCCGAGGTGCGGAAGAAGCTGCTGAATGGTCCCTCGGCGGCCGAAGGCCCGGCCAGCCCTGAGGAAACCCTGCTTATTGGCCAGTGGCTGGACTCGCGGCACAGCCAGACCCAAAGTGAAGGCCAGTACCGCTCGGCCGCCGCCGGCCGGGACCCCGATTTAGGCTGACGCAACGGGGCGCGCCAGCCGCTGCGGCTCGCGGGCTCTCTATGATGGAATGAGCCCCGATGCTCACGAGCGACAACCCAACCCGTGCCTTGCCCAGCCTGCACGAGTTTTTCGCGCCCGGCGGCATCCTGGCGCGCTCTCCGCTGCCTTACGAGTACCGGCCCGGGCAACTGGAGATGGCCAAGGCCGTGGAGCGGGCGCTGGCAGAGCGCCGCCATCTGATCGTCGAGGCCGGCACCGGCACCGGCAAGACCCTGGCTTACCTGCTGCCCGCCTTGCGCACCGGCCTGCGCGTCATTGTGTCGACGGGCACCAAGGCCCTGCAGGATCAGCTCTACTTCCGCGACATTCCCTTCCTCGAGACCCTGCTGGGCGAGCTGCACGTCTGCTACATGAAGGGCCGCGCCAACTACCTCTGCCGCCACAAGCTGGCCGCGCTGCGCTCCCAGCCGATCCTGACCGGCCTGGAAGAGATTGACCAGTACCGCCAGATCTCGGAGTGGGAGCAGAAGACCGAGACCGGAGACCGCGCCGAGCTCTCCGGCATGCCCGAGTCGAGCGCCCTGTGGCAAAAGCTCGATGCGCGCAGCGAGGCCTGCCTGGGGTCCACCTGCCCGGATTATCGCCGCTGCTTCATCACCGAGATGCGGCGCAAGGCCCTGGAGTCGGACATCATCATCGTGAACCACCACCTGTTTTTCGCCGACCAGGCGGTGAAGCGCGAGGCCGCCGGGGCACAGGACGCCGGCATTCTGCCCGATGCGGCGGCGGTGGTCTTCGACGAGGCGCACGAATTGGAAGATGTGGCGTCGAGCTACTTTGGCCTCTCGGTCAGCAACATCCGCTTTGAGGAGCTGGCCAGGGACACCGACGCCCTGCTGCGTGGCAAGGAAGGCGCGGAGAACCTGCCCGCCCAGACCCAGCAGCTCCGCGACCGCGCCCGCATGTTCTTTGCCGGCCTGCCCATGGCCGGCGACGGACGCCAGCCCTTCCCTGGGCGGGAAGAGTTCCTGGAAACCCAGGGAGACCTCTATATGGCCGTGCGGGCCACGCTCAAGCGCATGGAATCCGAGATGGAGGCCATGAAAGGCGTGGACGAAGCGCCGGGTCTGAAAAAGCGCGTCGGCCGCCTGCGCTCGGAACTCGAATTCCTGCTCGAGTCGAGCGCCCACAACATGGTGTATTGGATGGAGCGCCGCATCTCGGGCGGTGCTTCCTCGGAAAAGTCCGCGGGGCGAGGCGCACTCCGCCCGCAGTCGCGCACTACGTTCCTGCAGGCCACGCCCATCGACGTTTCCGAGCTCTTGACCGAGCTGGTCTTCGAGCAGATTCCCACCGTGATCCTCACCTCGGCCACGCTCACCGTGCAGGGCGGCTTTGAGCACATCCGCAAGCGCCTGGGGTTGAACGAGGCGCGGGAGCTGGTGGTGCCGTCGCACTTTCGCTATGGCGAGCAGGCGCTGCTTTACCTGCCCCCGGAGATGCCCGACCCCCGTGACCCGGAGTTTCTGGAAGCCGCCGCCCGCTGCATCCGCCGGGTGCTGGAGATTTCGCGCGGCCGCGCCTTTTGCCTTTTCACCAGCTACGCGCAGATGCGCGCCCTTTACGAGCGCCTGCTGCCGGAGCTGGATTTCCCCATCCTGCTGCACGGCTCGGCGCCCCGCAAGGCGCTGCTGGAGCAGTTCCGCGAGACGCCCAACGCGGTGCTGTTCGGCACTTCGAGTTTCTGGCAGGGCGTGGACGTGCAGGGCGAGGCTCTGAGCTGCGTCATCATCGACCGGCTACCCTTCGCCGTGCCCAGCGACCCGGTGGTCTCCGCCCGCATGAGAGCCATTGAAGAAGCCGGCGGCAAGCCTTTCTTCGACTACCAGGTTCCGTCGGCAGTGTTGACGCTGAAGCAGGGATTCGGCCGGCTGATTCGCTCGCTCGAAGATCGCGGCGTGCTGGTTTTGCTGGACAACCGCATCCGCACCAAAAGATACGGCCAGACCTTCCTGGCCAGCCTGCCGCCCTACCGGGTGACGCAGACGATTACGGATGTGGAGGAGTTCTTTAGCGATAAATCTGGTAATCAACCGATGGCGTAGAATTCGGAGCCAGAAGCTCCATGAAAGATTAGGCGAACGAAGATGCCGATACCCGATTTTCAGACCCTGATGTTGCCACTTCTCCAGCTTGCCGCGGATAAAGAATGGCGTATCTCTGATGCCGTGGAACAACTGGCCGAAGATTTCAAGCTTTCCCAAGAGGAAAGGACGCTTCTGATTCCATCTGGACGCCAAACAACGTTCTCCAATCGTGTGGCGTGGGCAAAGTCATACCTCATCAAGGCCGGCCTGCTCAAACCGACCAAACGCGCACATTTCTGCATTTCAGAGCCAGGCCGGGGCGTTCTTGCCAACCCTCCCAAGCGCATCACGATCAAGTACTTGATCCGATTCCCAGAGTTCGAGTTATTCAGGAAGGCGAGCGGCTCTGAAAATGGCGCAACCGACGAGCAGATTTCCGATCTAGCCCATGAATCATCTTTGACGCCGGACGAAACCATGCGTCATGCCCACTCGCTGCTTGAGCAGGAACTCGCTGATGAATTGCTCGCCAAGATTCGATCAGGCACTCCGGCGTTCTTCGAGAACCTGGTCGTCCGTCTGTTGTTCGCGATGGGGTACGGTGGGTCCGTAACGGAAATCAATAAGGCATTGGTAGGTGGAGTTGGAGACGGCGGCGTTGATGGGGTCATCGATCAGGACATTTTGGGATTGGACAGGATTTACGTCCAGGCTAAGAGATACGCCGACGGAAACACCGTCGGAGCAAGCGCAATTCGAGATTTCTTCGGAAGCCTTGACCGGTTCAAGGCGACGAAGGGATTATTCGTCACAGCATCAACCTATACTGCTTCCGCCCGCGAGACAGCAGGAATGTTGAGCAAACGAATTGTTCTCGTGGATGGAAGCCAGCTAACGCGCCTTATGATTCGGCATAGTATTGGTTGCCGGGTTGAAGAGACCCTGGATATCAAGAAAATTGACGAAGAATTCTTCGAATAGTCCATTATTCTATCTGAATTAACAGAAGGAACTCACATGAGCACCCAACATAAGTCGGCGTTTGACCACAGCGGCTCCAGTTTCGACAGTTTTCTTGAAGAAGAAGGCATTCGGGATGAGGTCGATGCTGCGGCCATCCAACGCGTAGTCGATGCGCAACGGGATATTGCCGCGCGCACCGATGCCGGCGTAGGGATTCGGCAAGGTCTGGAGGACGTCCGAAAAGGAAAAGTCCGGCCGGCGCGGCAGTTTTTCGTTGAGTTCGAAGCCACCCAGGGCCTATCTGGTCAAGATCGCTGCTCGCGCCGAGCGTGACTTTGCCAGCCTCTATGAAGAGATCAACGCCGAAAGCTCGGGCGCGGCTCCGAAATGGTATGCGGGGCTCAAAGAGGCTGTTCTCAGCCTTGAAGAAATGCCCAACCGCTGCCCGCTGACGCCCGAGAATGCTCGGCTCCGCCATCTTCTCTACGGGCACAAGCTCAACGTCTATCGTGTGATCTACCGTGTGCTGGAGAAGCAGAAGCGGGTTGAAGTGCTTCACATTCGCCACGGCGCAAGGCGCAGATTGAAAGCATCCGATCTTGCGCAAGACAACCCGAAGCCTGCGGCACGCCGTTGACGTAGACGCCAGAGCCAGAAACTGAATAAAGGACCAGGTGAACCGAATTTTGCCGGAACTGCCCGAATTCCGCTGAGCGCACCTGAGGTATGCAAGATGGCTTCTGGATTGGCAACAATACGTCAGGAATCGCCTCGAAGATATCGTACGGACGGCAAGCAACGAGCACTAAATGTCATCGTCCTGCCTTCATGATCCGCCGTCGAAGTGATAGCTTTAAGGCGACATGGAAAGCGCCACAACAAAGAGAGCGATCAGCGCCACGTTGTTCGGCCTGGGTATTCTTGCCGGCATGGCTGGCTGTGCGATTTATCCAATGGCTGTATTCACGGTAGGCGCGAACGATAGTTGGCAAGAAGTGTGGGGGATATCACTTGTGTTCCTATCGCTCTTTCCGACGTGTATTCTGGCTCTGCGCTTTCGGCTACTTGCCGGTTGCATGATGCTTTTTGTGCCCTGCTTCTTCATCTATGGGAGCCTCGCTCAACGGAATTTTATGGTAGACGTTCGGCATTTCCCGCAACCTCCAATCGACTCAAAGCAGATCATCGGCAGCTTTGCTCTCACTTGGCCCTACATTGTGTTGGGTGCCTTCGCAATTCTCACATCGATCTTGGGTTGGCCAGCAGTAGTGCGCTGGCCCAGATCGGTCTCATTGCTAAAGCGAGACGCGCCTGAATAAGACAACCATTCCGCTTTTTTCAAGTTGATTCTGAGCGAGCAATGGCCTGACCGGTAGTTACGTCCGAATCGGGTCTTTTCGCAACCCGCTAACCCCAATGACGGCACCAGGAAGCCCCAATGCAAATTACTCTGCAAGACGTACTCCTCGTCATCGACGTGCAGAACGATTTCTGTCCGGGCGGCGCGCTGGCTGTTGCGGAGGGGGGCGCGGTGATTGACGTCATCCACCGCTGCGCGCGAAGGTTCGAGCACATTGTGCTCACGCAGGACTGGCACCCGGCCGGGCATTCTTCGTTCGCGTCGAGTTATGCCGGGAAGAAGCCGTTCGAGCAGGTCGAGCTGAGCTACGGGACGCAGACTCTGTGGCCCGAGCACTGCGTGCAGCAGACGCACGGAGCGGAGTTTCACCCTGGGCTCCAATTGCCGCGGGCGGAACTGATTCTGCGCAAGGGGTTCCGGCCGCGGATCGACTCCTATTCGGCGTTTTTTGAAAACGACCGCGTCACGCCGACCGGCTTGGCCGGCTATCTGCAAGAGCGGAGCCTCACCCGCGTGTTTCTGGCCGGACTGGCTTACGACTTCTGCGTCGGCTACTCGGCCCTCGATGCGCGGCGGCTGGGTCTGCCCGCGGTTGTCCTGCGCGACGCCTGCCGCGGTATCGATCTGAACGGTTCGGTCGCGAAGATCGAGGCTGAATTTGCCCAGGCCGGGGTTGTTGTCATCGACAGTGCGGCCCTGTGACCTGACCTTGGCCCTGCGCGACCATCAGAACTGCGCCGTCAGGCTGAAGCTGCCTGACCGGCCCCTGCCCGTGAGCGGCTTGATCTGGGCCATCCACATGCTGGCCATGAAGTCGTCGAAGTTGACCCCTCCCAGGGGCAGTTCATAGTCCCGGTTCAGCAGGTTGTCGGCGGCGGCGCTCATGCGCAGAAGGCCGCGCCGGTAGCCGGTGCGCAGATTGAACAGCGCATAGCCCGGCGTGGGCTGCTCGTAGCGGTGCGGGTCGACGCGGGACTTGCGCTCGACAGCTTGAACGCCGACTCCTGCCGTCCATCCCTTCAGTTCCTCGTCGAAGGCCATGCGCAGGTTGAGCGGCATCATCTGGTAGAGGCCGGTACCGGTGTCGAGCCGTTCGCCATGCAGCCACCCGGCAACGCCGCTCAGCCTGCCCCGTCCCCACTGGTCGCCGTTCCATACGGTCGTGCCGCCGGAGAAATCCGCTCCGTAGATGCGGGCGCTGTGATTGGCGAAGCGGAGTTGGGCAAATGTGCTCATGCCGTACATCGTGGTCGCCAGCGTGTCCACATCCACGTAGCCCTGGACGCGCGTTTCGTAGGGCGTGAGCTTGAGTTCCCAGGGCTTGCGCACCGCGCCGCGCCAGCTTGCCGTGCCGCTGAAGGTGTGGGCGATTTCCGGCTTGAGCCCCACGCTGCCCAGGTAGTAATTGCCGTCGCCAAACCAGCCGATCATGCCGCTGGCCATCCAGTTGGTGGACCAGGCATAGCGCTCGTAGAGATTGGGCGAGCGGGTTTTGCGCGCGTAGCCGAACTCATAGGCGCTCGACGGGTTGGGCTCGAAGCGCGCCATCAGGGTAGCGTCGAGATTCATGTCGGTCTTTGCGCGGCTGGATGCGTTGAAGGCCGCGGCGTCGGCGCCGTACAGGCTGGAATAGCCCTGGACGGCGCCGGCGTTGGTCTGCACGGTGTCGTTGCGCAGGCCGGCGAGCGTGCTCCATTGCGCACTCCACCGGCTGCTCAACTCGGCGAACGTTCCGATGCGCAGGCGGCGGCCGTCGTTGATGCTGACAAATGGATCGGGGCCCATGTACGGCGCCGCCCCGGCGACGGCCGGCCAGCGGTCGTCGAGAACAAAGCGATGCAGTTCGTTGCCCACGCGCAGGGTCTGCCGCGCCGTGAGCGGAGCGTCGAATTTCACGCTGTAGCCCAGGTCTCTGCCGTGCGTATTCATCGGCATCCACATCGGCATGGGGAAGGTGGATTTGTCTCTGCCGATGTTCATCGAGTGCCAGGTGTTTTGCCAGAAGAGATGGACATCGAGCACGCCGCGGGAGACGTTTCCGCGGTAGTGCAGGTTGAGGGTTTCCGCGACGTTGCGCATCAGGTCCATCTGCGCGTTGACGAAGCCCTCATAGGGGGTGTGGTGCAGGCTGGCCTGGAGCACCATCAGGTTGCCCCCGCCCTGGGCTGCCAGGGTTACGGTGTGGTCGGTGCTCTGGGCGTAGGTGGAGGTGACTTTGTGGCCGCTGCCGTCGGTGTAGTCGTCATTGGTGGTCCACGATCCGGTGTAGCCGAGGCCCAGGTTGCGGCCGGCCACCCACTCCCTGAGCGAGCCGCCGTAATTCTCGCCGTTGGAGCGGTAAAAGCCGGTGGACGCGCCTTCCTGGTGCAGCCGCTCGCCCGCACTGGCGAAGACCGGCGGGCGGGACTCGACCGCGACGGTTCCGCCCAGGCTGTCGCCGCCCAGGCTGACCGGGGTAATGCCCGCCAGGACGGTGATTTCAGCGGCTTGCGAGGGCGCGGCATAGGAGAGCGGCGGGTTCATGTGGTTGGCGCAGGCCGAGGAGACCGTCATGCCGTCCACCAGCAGTCGGGCGCGCTCGTCTCCCAGCCCGTGAAGCAGGGGGACCGAGGCAAGCTGGCCGTTCTCGCGCAGGCTGACGCCGGGCGCATCCGCGGCCAGCTCGGCGGCGTTGCGGCTGCGACCGTCGTCGCTTACCGTGCTCCGGGTTGCGGACGCAGTATCACTCTCCGCTGCTTCGACCTTGACCTCGGTTCTCAGCGGGGCGATGTGGAGAGTGACATTGATCGCCGTTTCCCGGCCCGCAACGACCGCGATCTCGCGAACGATGGCGATTTCAAAGCCAGAAGCTGCGATGGTTGCATCGTAGCGGCCCGCGGGGAGACGGTCGAAGGCGAAGCGGCCCGCGAGGTTGGTCTCCTGGGAGATGCTGACGCCGGTGGAGAGGTTTTTCACTGCAACTTCGGCGGCGGCGACCACCGCGCCCGTGGGGTCCTTCAGAACTCCTGCGATGCTGCCGGAGGCAATGGGGCTGGGGGCTTCGGGCTGGCTCTGAGGGGCAGGTCTTAGCGTCGCCGGCCAGCAGAGGCAGACGGCCGGCAGCAATGCCAGCAATGATTTGGCTTTCATGGCTTTCCTTCTTGCTTGAGAGAACGCGGGGCGTCAGGCGGAATGGGGTCCCCATTCGCAATGCGCTGCGGAATTTCAGGCGAGAGGAGCGGGAGGGCCGCGCTTCAGATGGCTGCGGTGGAACGATCGGCGGGAACCGGCCATGGCCCGCGGCGCAAGGGCCGGACGGAAGGCTATGCCGGCATGGACCGGCTCTGCCGATGCGGGTTCACAGGTCGGGATTTGAACCACGCAGTCGCTGGACGGGCAGCAGGGGCAGCGTTCGGAAACCGACGTGAAGCCACGCCGGCTGGCTGCGAGCTCGCTCATCCTGCAGTGATGCCTGCCGTTTCTGCGGCAGCAGGGCGGGAGATTGCTGTCGGCATTGGTGGCAAAGATCGGCGCGATCAGCGTCAGGCCGAACAGCAGCGTCAGCGCAAGTGCGATGGTGCGGCGCATGGGCAAGCAAACAGTATAGCCTTTGCCGGGTTGGGGCCGCTTTCGGCCAGTGCCGGCTCAGGCGCTGAGGAATGCTCTAGAATCGCAGCAGGCCCGGCGGATTGCTTCCGCTTTCCCCGCATATGTCGCGCAACTTCTACATTCTCGCTGCCACGCTCGGGTTCTTCGCGCTGCTCTCGGCGGCCATGGCGCTGGTGCCTTCGAGCTTTCAGCCGGGGCTGCCGGCCAACGGGTCGCTGTGGCGGACGGTGGCCCTGTTTTTGCTGCTTGCCGGCCTGGGGTCGGCGCTGGTGGGCGTGATGAGTCACCTCTTTGAGCAGGTGGACCGGCGCAGCGAAGAGGAGCGGCTGGCGCGGAGGCGCAAAGACCGGGGTGGAAAGGGCCGGAGTTCCCGCGGATAGGTGGCCGGCCGTGGGGGGTAAGCGGCGCGGCAGCGGCGAGAGCGGATGGAAACCAGCGATGGCCGCTAAAATGGAAGCTGGGATATCTCCCCGCCAAGAATCGAGCAGACGCCGATGTATGAAGTCACCGTGGAGGCCGGTTTTTCCTCCGGACACTACCTCCGCAATTACAAGGGCAAGTGCGAAAACCCGCACGGGCACAACTACAAGGTACGCGTCACCCTGGCCGGGGCTGAACTGGACTCGACTGGCCTGCTGCTGGACTTCAAGCTGCTCAAGCATGTGCTGCGCCCGGTGATCGAGCGCATCGACCACCGGATGCTCAACGACCTGGAGCCGTTCACGGTGCTGAACCCTTCGGCCGAGAACCTGGCCAAGTACTTTTATGACCAGACCAACGAGCAGCTCACGGCGCTGACCGAGGGCCGGGTGCGCGTGAAGGACTCGACCATCTGGGAGACCGACACGACCACGGCGACCTACTACGAGTAGGCCAGCGCTCAGGCGGCAGGGACCGCGGCGCCGCGGATGTGCTTTTTGGCGAGTTCCTCGATCTCCGGCTCGGTGAGGGCGGAGAGGTCCGCGGTTTCCGTGGCAATGACCCGCTTGAAGGTCTCCGGATGGTGGGTCTTCAGATGCTCCACCAGAAAGCTCATGGCGCTGCTCTTGCCCGTCGCATGCCCGATGAGGACGATGGACTCGGCATGGGCCAGGTGCTTGGCGATCTCGTCGTAGAAGGTGGTCTCCTCGGGGACATGTTCGCCCTGGTAATGGGCTTCCTTGCGGTGGACCAGATGGTGTTGAAAGCCAAAGGGATCGTAGGGCTCGACGGTGGTTTCGTCTTGTGGCCGGCTGGCTCCCAGGTCGTGGTAGATGTGGGCGAAATGATGGTCGATCACGACCACCATGCGCCCGGACTGGTGCGCCGTGGCCGCCTTGCCCCAGACTCCGGCTTCCTTCAGAAAACGGCGCAGGCGGGAGACTTCTTCCACGTCCATCTTATTGTCGCTGGGGCACTTGAAGAAGGCCCTCTGGGAGCCGACCACAAAGGCGAACTCGTCGTTTCCGTGCGGCTCGACCTCGCCGATTTGCCCGATAAGGTCAACCAGGGAAGTCCAGGTGAGGTTGCGCGGCAGCTTGCCTTCAACCAGACTTTGAAGCAGCTCTTCGTGGTCGTGGCGAATATGCGTGTTCATCCCGGCAGCATTTCACCGGCAAGGGTTCCAGCGCTGTTCCGATTTGCTCACCGCGGTGCGTGGGACAGCGGATCTGAATGCCGCTCAGTTCATCTGGCTGGACTTGGACTTGAGGTACTTGTCGAAGGGAATCTCGAAATAAAACAGCTCGTCACCGTCGGCGTTGCGCAACTCGCGCAGGCGCAGCTTGGCGCCCTCCAGCGGATGGTCGAGCCCGGAGACGTCGTAGAACAGGAAGCCGGCGCGGGTCGAGTGGGGCTCAACCACCAGGGCCTGGTACTCGAAGGTATCGAAGTCCTCCTCGATCTCCTTGTTGCTGGCCTTGGGCTTGAGCTTGATGCTGGGAATGGGACCGGGCATGGGGATTTTGCCGCCCTCACGCTCCTTGCGGGTCATGAGCCGCTCCACGTCTTCCGGCTCGGCAGCCGGGATCTTGTCGCCGGCGGCGGTGAGGAAGACGATGCGCGCATCGCGCAGGCTGATGGGCCGGTTTCCGTTGTTGGTGACAATGAGGCGGATGGGCATGACGCCGTGGCCGAGGTAATCGACGCGGAAGATGGCGGCTTTTTCGCGTGTATCGTAGGGTTCGGCGGCGATGGCCACCTTTTCGCCGTCATGCACCTCGACGTCGGCAAAGGTGGTGGCCGGCTGGACCGGCGGAGGCGTGTGCTCGGTAGCCACGGCCGGCAGCGCCAGCCAGAGAAGGCAGAGCGGAATCGCCCGCAAAGTACTCATCGTGCTCGACTGTATCATTGGAGGCCCATCTGTATCATTTGAAGATTAGACCGGGGGAAGGCAAATTCCGTCACGTATGATTTTGTTTTTCTACAACCTGGCTTTGCTGGCCGCACTGGTGGTGGGGGCGCCATGGTGGCTTTGGCGCATGGCCACCGCGCGGAAATACCGCGAAGGGCTGCTGGAACGGCTGGGACGGGTTCGGCGGGGACTGATGGGGCTGGGCGCGAAGGCTCCCGTGATCTGGGTCCATGCCGTCTCGGTGGGCGAAGTGCTGGCGGTCATCCGGCTGGTCAAGACCCTCGACGCTGAGTTGCCCGAATACTCGATCGCCGTTTCGACCACCACCCGCACCGGCCAGGCGCTGGCCAGGGAGCGGCTTGGGGCGGAGCGCGTTTTCTATTGCCCACTGGACCTGCCGTGGGCCGTGAGGGCCTATTTGAACGCCCTTCAGCCCCGGCTGCTGGTGCTGGCGGAGACCGAGTTCTGGCCCAACCTGCTGAGCGGCTGTTTCCGGCGCGGAATCCCCGTGGCCGTGGTTAACGCACGCATCTCCGACCGCTCCTGGCCCCGCTACCGCCGGCTCCGCAAACTCTGGCGGACCTTTCTTGAGCCGCTGAGCCGGGTTCTGGCGCAGAGCGAAACCGACGCCGAGCGGCTCAAGGCCATCGGCTGCCGGCCGGAACGGGTTTCGGTTGCCGGAAATCTGAAATTCGACGTGCGCGCCGCCCGGGAAGCCGACGCAACCCGGCAATTGAAGGCGCAGGGCGCCGGATTGCGGTTCCTGGTGGCGGGCAGCACGCTGGAGGGCGAGGAATCGGCGCTGCTGGAAGCCTGGCCGCGGCTGCTCGAAGCCGATCCAAAGCTGGTGATGGTTCTAGCGCCGCGCCATCCCGAGCGATTCGCCGCCGTCGCGGGGTTGCTCAAGAAATCCGGGCTGAAATGGGGCAGACGGTCAGATTGGCGGGGCGATTGGCGGGGCGATGGGCGGGCCGCGGAATCGCACTCCGCACCGGAAGGCTCTCCGCGGCCGGTCCTGCTAGGCCAGATCGGGCTCGGCCAGATTGAGCCCGGCCAGATTGTCCTGCTCGACACAATCGGCGAACTGGCCTCGGTGTATTCGCTGGCGGCCGTGGCCTTTGTAGGCGGCAGCCTGGTCCCGGCCGGAGGGCACAACCCGCTGGAGCCGGCACAGTTCGGGGTTCCCATCGTCATGGGCAAGCATTACGCCAACTTTCGCGCCATCACCGAGCTGCTGATCGAGCGGGATGCGGTCCGCATCGTCGAGCTTTCCGGGTTGACTGAGGCGCTCATTGAATTGCTGTCAGGCGGCACCGGCCAAATGGGAGCGCGCGCGCTGGAAGTCTTCAAGAGCCAGGCCGGCGCGACGGAGCGAACCGTTGAAGCGATCAAGAACCTGCTCGCTGGGAACGTGCCGGCTGGAAACAGATTCGGGGGGAGCAGCAAGTGAAGCGCCCCTGGTTGGCCCCGTTCACGCCGCTCTACGCGGCCGGAGTCGCGCTGCGCAACCGGCGCATCGAGAACGGCACTGAGCCGGTGCGCCGGCTGCGCTGGCCCGTGGTCAGCGTCGGCAACCTTTCCACCGGGGGCGCGGGCAAGACGCCGCTGACCATTTCGCTGGCCAGGGCGCTCGGCGGGCGCGGCATTCACGTGGACGTGCTCTCCAGGGGCTACGGCCGGAGGAGCAAACTGGCCGCCCGCGTGCTGCCCGGCTGCTCGGCCGAGGAATTCGGCGACGAGCCGCTGCTGATTGCCCGCGAAACCGGCGTGCCGGTCTACGTGGCCCGGCAGCGCTACGAAGCCGGCCTGCTGGCCGAGGCCGATGGGGCGAGCGGCGAGCCTTCGCGTGGCGATTCTGGTATTGATCTGGGCGTTCATCTGCTGGACGACGGCTTCCAGCACCGCCAACTGGCCCGCGACGTGGACATTCTGCTGCTGAACCGGGAGGATTGGCTGGACTGTCTGCTGCCCGGCGGCAACCTGCGGGAGCCGATCAGAGCTTTGCGGCGGGCAACGGTGGTCGCCATCCCGGCCACTGAAACCGAGTTGGAGGCTGAACTCAGGACCTGGTTTATGACCTGGGGCTGGCAGGGGCCGGTGTGGCGGCTGCATCGGACGATGGAGGTTCAGCCCGCCGACGGCCCGGTGGGCGCATTCTGCGGCATCGCCCGTCCGGAGCAGTTTTTTGCCGGTCTTGAAGCCGCGGGCCTACGCATCGCCAACCGATCCGCCTTCCCTGACCACCACGGCTACACCCCCGCCGATCTTCGCCGCCTGGCAGCCTCGGCGCGGGCGGCAGGAGCGACCGTTCTGGTGACCACCGAGAAGGATCAGGTCCGGCTGGGCGCACTTGCTTCCACCCTGCCCGCATCCCTTCCGCTCAAGACGGCCGGCCTGCGGGTGGAGATTGAGGAGCAGGACATCTCGTGGCTGATCGACCGGTTAAAGGCGGCTCCCGCACACCCGCCGCTGTGAGAAAATCAGACCTTGCGCACGCAATCCCAGTTTCGCTTGCTCGTGGTTCGGCTGGGCGCCATGGGAGACATTCTGCACGCGTTGCCGGCGGTTACGGCGCTGCGGCAGGCTCATCCGGCGTGGGTGATCGACTGGGTGGTCGAGCCGCGCTGGCGGGCGCTGCTGACTTCTGAAGGCAGCGCCAAAGTCGAAGCGGTCTGTGAGGCCGGTCAGAACCCTTCAAGGCTGACCGCCCGCCAGCCGGTGGTGGACGGCGTGCACCTGGCGCCGACCAAAGAGTGGCGCAAAGCCCCGTTCAGCCGCGGGACCCTGGAAGAAATTCGCGCCCTGCGCGCGGACCTGAGGGCCTGCGGATACGACGCGGTGATCGACCTGCAAGGGGCCATCCGTTCGGCCGTGGTGGCGCGGCTGGCCGGCTGCCGAAGGCTGATCGGCGAGGCTGAGCCGCGCGAGCGAGCCGCGCGCTGGCTATATCCCGAGCGGGTGCCCACCCGCGGCGCGCATGTGATCGAGCAGGACCTGGAGCTGGCCTCGGCCATCGCCGGCGACGAACTGAGCCCCGTAGCGCCCTGGCTGCCCACTGACCCCGCCGCGGAGGCCTGGGCCGGCGAGCTGCTGGGGTGCGCGAGCCAGCCCGCGGTGCTCATCAACCCCGGAGCCGGATGGGGCGCCAAGCGCTGGCCCGTGGAGCGCTACGGCGCTGTGGCCCAAGGACTCGCCGGCCGCGGCTTGCGCGTGCTGGTGAATGCCGGCCCCGGCGAGGAGCCGCTGGCCGAGGCCATTGCCCGGCAAACCGGCGGCGCGGCCACTCCAGTCACCTGTACACTGGACCAGTTGATCGCCCTGACCCGCCGGGTTTCGCTCGAAATTGCCGGCGACACCGGTCCGCTCCACCTGGCTTGCGCCCTGGGCCGGCCGGTGGTGGGCATCTACGGCCCCACCGATCCCAGTCGCAACGGGCCTTTCGGGACCCGCTTCAAGGTGCTGCGCAGCCCCGAGAGCCGGCGCGACCACACCCGAAACGAGGCTCCGGAGGCGGGCTTGCTGACCATCCTGCCGGAAGATGTGCTTGAAGCCGCCGGCGAATTGCTCTTGCCTGCCTCCGATTCAGCCCTGGAGAACGCCTTATGACCGAACCCGGCAAAACTCAAGCCATGCCGTTCAAACCCGCTCCGCAGCCCCAGGACTGGATCGCCCGCTGGCAGCGGGTGGCCCGCCGCATCCGGGTGCCGCTGGGCTTTGTTGCCGCCGCTCTTTACCTGTTCGAGTTGTGGCGTCGCGCTCCTGAGCCAGCTGCCGTGGCCTGGAGCCTGGTCCTGGTGTTGCCCGGCCTGTGGCTGCGCGGGTACGCCGCCGGGTATGTGAAGAAGAACCGCGAACTCACGGTGACCGGCCCCTATGCCCACACCCGCAACCCGCTTTACCTGGGTTCGATCCTGATTGCGGCGGGATTTGCCGTGGCGCTGCTCAGTTGGCCGGTGGCGCTGGTGCTGGCGGTGGGGTTCAGCGTGGTTTATGTCCCGGTGATCGCCTCGGAAGAGCGCTTTCTGCGCGCCACATTCCCCGGTTTCGACGACTATTGCCGCCGCGTGCCGCGGTTGATCCCGCGGCTGACCCCGGCCGAAAATCCCGATCGTGAAAGCGCCCCCGGGGCCTTTTCGCTTCCGCTCTACCTCAAGCACCGCGAGTACAATGCAGGTATAGGAGCGGCGCTGCTTTACCTCAGTTTGCTGCTTCTGCGGCCGTTGTTCGCCGCGCTCATCCACGGACCGCGTTGAGCGGTTTCCGAGCCAAACCTGTCAAACGATCAAGGAGCCATCCCGCCGGTGAAGACGCGCACAACCGCAACAGCCATTTTTTGCGCACTCGCCCTGGCCGCCTTGGCTCGCGGCCAGCAGCCTTCCACGCTGACGCCCCCGCGCCCGGGTTTCAGCTTTCCGCAAAAACAGAACCTAACCTACGAAGTGGATTGGCGGGTCTTCCCCGCCGGGACCGCCGTGCTGCACTTTGAAGCGGCGGGCGATCACGAGCACCTGACGGCCAGCGCCGACACTGTCGGGGCCATCAATCTGCTCTTCCACGTCAGCGACCGCTTCCAGTCGGACTTCGACCGCGAAAAGGGCTGCACCTACGAGTTCAAGAAGCAGACCGCGGAGGGCCGCCGCCAGATGAGTTCGACACTCAAGCTGGACTACGGCCAGGGCAAATCCGTGCTGGACGAGAAGAACCTGGTCACCGGGCAAACCAAGCACGTGGAATCGCCCGTGCCCGGCTGCCTGACCGACCTGCTGACCGGAGTGTTTTACGCCTCATCGCAGCCTATCGAGCTGGGACACAACTTCGTGATTCCGGTGGTGGATGCGATGCACGTTGTGCCGGTGACCATGAAGGTGGAGGGGCGCGAGGAGATCAAGACCTCACTCGGCACCTTCAAGACCCTGCGCGTGCAGCCCACGGCCGACGCCGGCGTGGTGAAGAACCGCGGCAACATCTGGATCTGGTACACCGACGACGAGCGACACCTGCCGGTGCAGATGCGGGCCCGCCTCTTCTGGGGCACCATCACCTTCCGCCTCATCGGCAACGACAGCAAGTAGGGCCGAGTGTGAGTGTGAGTGTGAGTGTGTGTGTGTGTGTGTGTGTGCGTGTGAGTGTGAGTGTGAGTGCGGCCCAGCCGGTGAACCCAGCCGGTTGGGCCACCTTCCAGTCGAGCCACGGGTGCCCCACCTTCGCGGCGTTTTTGCTTTTGCCGCTAAGGTGGGATACCTACAACTACAGCTTTTTAACTACAGGCTTTTAACTACAGCCTCTTAGCTACAGCTTTTTATTGCCTTCACAGCCCTTACCCCAGCAATTCCTCGGCAATCGCAGCAGCCGCGTGGAGCGCGGAGTCAATTTGCGATTGGTCCTTGCCGCCGGCTTCGGCGATTTCCGGCTTGCCACCGCCCGAGCCGCCCACCAGCTTGGCCACCGCGCCCACCAGCTTGCCGGCCTGAATGCGCTTGGTCAACCCCGGCGTGACGCCGGCAATGAGGGCGACTTTTCCTTCCGGTTGCGCCGAGGCCAGAACGACGACGCCCTCGCCCAGCTTCTGCTTCAGGTTGTCCACCAGGGTCCGCAACTGGCCGCGCTCCAGGGAGTCGGCGCGAAGCGTCACCAGGCGCACGCCCTTGATTTCGACGGCGCGGCCAAGAGCTTCGTCCAGCGAGCCGGCGGCGGACTTCATGCGCACCTCTTCGAGTTCGCGGCGCAGGCGCTTGAGCTCGTCTTCCTGGGCGGCCAGCTTGGCGCGAAACGCTTCAGAGGGGCTTGCGCCGGCGGGCGGCGGAGCGATCTGGGCGGCAATCTGCGAAAGGGCGAAGTCCTGGCGGAAGGTGTCGAGCGAGCCCAGGCCGCTGATGGCCTCCAGGCGCCGCACGCCGGAGGAGACCGACCCTTCGCTGACGATTTTAAGGAGGCCGATTTCGCCCGTAGCCGCAGTGTGCGTGCCGCCGCACAGCTCCGTCGAGAAGCCGTCGGAGAGCTTGACCACCCGGACCTTGTCGCCGTATTTTTCGCCGAACAGGGCCATGGCGTGGTACTCGTTCACGGCCACGTCGATGGGCACGTCTTCCAGGGTTTCTACGCGGGCGTTGGCCAGAACCTCGCGGTTGACGATGGACTCGATTTCCTCAAGTTCCTCATCGGCCACCTGTGCAAAATGGGAAAAGTCGAAGCGCAGCCGCGTGGGATCGACCGAGGAGCCGGCCTGCTTTACGTGCGTGCCCAGAACCTGCCGCAAAGCCGCGTGCAGCAGGTGGGTTCCCGTGTGGTTGCGCCGGATGGAGTTGCGGCGGTCTTGATCGACAACCGTTCGTACATGGTCGCCGACGGCCAACGGTTGCTTGAGCAGGGCCTTGTGGGCGCGGACGCCCTGCACCGGCAGCACGCAGCCCTCGATTTCGGCGACGCTCGTGTTGCCGTCCGCCGAGGTGAACCAGCCGGTGTCGCCCGCCTGACCGCCGGAGTCGCCGTAGAAGCTGGTCTGGTCGAGAACCACGTCCACCAGGTCGCCCGCGGCGGCGGCGGGAACGCCTACGCCGTTTTTCACGATAGCCAGCACTTCCGCGCCAGGGGCGGTGAGCTGCTTGTAGCCCAGGAAGTCGGTCTTGGGCAGTTCACGATAAGCCGGGCTGGCAGTTTTCTGGCTTCCGCCTTTCCAGGAGGCGCGGGCACGGGCTTGCTCTTCGGCGCGGGCGGCCTCGAAGCCGACTTCGTCGAAACCGATTCCTGCATCGTGGCAGGCGTCCTGAATGAAGTCCTTAGGCAGACCGAAAGTCTCATAAAGGAAGAATGAATTGTCGCCGTGTATGACCGGTGTCGACGACCGCTCCTCAAAGCATTCGAGGATCAGCGGCTCCACTAGATTCCCCCCCAACCCTGACCCTTTGAAGGCATTCTGGAGCAGTCCACGCCTGCCATTCGTATCAGCTCCGAGAAACCCTGCGCTAGCTAGGAGCGGAGCAGCGATAGCGAAGGTCTTTTCCGCCGTTTCTACGTTCGGCTGTCCATCTTGGACAAAATAGTGGAGGTAAAACTCTTTGCGTTGGGGATCCTTTGAACGAATCTCGAAAATGATCTCATCCAGCTTGACGAGACCGGTCTTGAGCACGCGATCAAACTGTTTTTCCTCAGCTTCGACCACTTTGGCCACGCGGGTAGCGGAGCCGATCAGCTCCGGGTACGCGCCTTGCATCAGATCGCGGACGGCATAAACCATCTCAAACAGGAACGGTTGCTCCTGGCCCAGCAGCCGTCCATGCCGAATCCCCCGGCGAAGAATCTTGCGCAGCACATAGCCGCGACCCTCGTTCGCAGGAATCACGCCGTCGTTGATGAGGAAGGTCGCAGCGCGCGCGTGGTCAGCGATGATGCGCAGGCTGGCGTTTGCTATGAGGGCGCCGATTTCCGCAGGGGCTAAAGCCCCCTCCTCTTTTGGGGCCTCTTCGGCACGACTCAAGTCGTGCCCTGATACAAATCCCGTTAACTGCGCGGCGCGGGCAATGAGCGGAGTGAAGAGGTCGGTCTCGAAGTTGGAGACTTTGCCTTGCAGGACGGCGGCTACGCGCTCCAGCCCCATGCCGGTGTCGATCGAGGGCTTGGGCAGAGGGGTGAGGGTGTAGGTGGTGGCCTTGGTGGCGGGGTCCACGACGGCGGCGCGGTCGAACTGCATGAAGACCAGGTTCCAAATCTCGACGTAGCGGGCATCATCCTCGCCAAACGGCTTGTCGACGCCGGGGGTCTCGGCCGCTTCCAGGCCCATGTCGTAGAAAATCTCCGAGCAGGGGCCGCAGGGGCCGGTTTCGCCCATCTGCCAGAAGTTGTCCTTGAGGCCGTACTCCTTGATGCGCGACTTGGGCACGCCGGCTTCGATCCAGAAGTTCTCGGCCTCGTCATCGCGGGGGACGCCGTTTGCGGGGTCGCCCTCGAAAATCGTGACATAGAGCCGGTCCTTGGGAATGCCGAACCACTCCGGGCTGGTGACCAGTTCCCAGGCAAAGGCGATGGCCTCGCGCTTGAAGTAGTCGCCGAAGCTGAAGTTGCCGAGCATCTCGAAGAACGTATGGTGGCGGCGGGTAAAGCCGACGTTTTCGAGGTCATTGTGCTTACCCCCGGCGCGGACGCACTTCTGCGACGTGGTGGCGCGCTTGTAGTCGCGCTTCTCCGCCCCCAGGAACACGTCCTTGAACTGGTTCATGCCGGCGTTGGTAAACAGCAGCGTCGGGTCGTTGGCAGGCACCAGCGAGGAAGAGTGCACCCGGCGATGACCCTTCGACTCAAAAAAGCGGAGAAAAGCTTCGCGGATTTCGTTCCCAGAGCGGATTTCCATGACGTACTCAGTGTATCCAATGCGGGCTGGGGCCTGAAAAGCGGTAGGGTTGAACGGCAGGGCAGACGATTCCGCGGTGAAAGGCTTCGCGGCGGCCCTGCGGGGCGCCGGGGTCCTCATTGTGACGCTTTCCCAGGCTTGCTCTGCGCTTCAGCCTGGGCTATCTTCGATGCTTCCCTCCGGGAAGACTGCCGGAGGGCTGTTCTTTACCCAGCCGCGGCCGGCCGGCGATTGACCCGGCCAGCCCGGCTTCCTACAATCAAGCTTCACTGCATTTTCCACCCCGGCATGACTCTCTCCGCGCTCATCATCGACGACGAACAACTGGCCCGCGACGAGCTCAAGTACCTGCTCGAAGAGATGGGCGGCGTGGACGTGGTGGCCGAGGGAGCTAATGGCATTGAGGCCGTGGACCTGATTGAAGAGCATCGTCCGGACCTGGTTTTTCTGGACGTGCAGATGCCGGGCCTGGACGGGTTCGCGGTGATCAAGCGCCTGATGGAGCGCAATGTCCCGCCGGCCGGCAAGGAAGCCGAGCCCCTGCCGCAGATCGTCTTTGCCACCGCCTACGACCAGTACGCCGTGCGCGCCTTCGACGTGAACGCCGTGGATTACCTGCTGAAGCCGTTCGACCGCACCAGGGTGCTACAGGCCGTGGAGCGGGTGAAGAGCCGCAAGGCCGGCATGGCGGCGGGGACGCTGCCCGACGCCCAAATCGAGTCCCATTTCGGGGCGCTGCTGCGCCTGCTGAACCACCCCCAGGGCGCCTCGCGCACGCCCCAGCCGGCCAAGCTGATTGTGCAGGCGCAGAGCCGCCTGCTGCTGGTGGACCAGGCGGAGATTTGCTTTGCGGCCATTGACGACGGGGTGATCCGGGTGGTGACGCAGAACTTTGAGGGCCACTCCAAGTGCCGCACGCTGGAAGAGTTGCTGGAGCTGCTGGACCCGGCGCTGTTCTGGCGCGCCCATCGCGGTTTTGTGGTGAACATCAACCACATCCGCGAAGTGGTTCCGTGGTTCAAGTCCAGCTACCAGCTGCGCATGAACGACAAGAAGCAGACGGAGATTCCGGTGAGCCGCGCCCAGACCAAGCGGCTCAGAGAGCTGTTCAATCTGTAGCTGGTTTCCGGCCAGTGGCCAGCCTCACCCAGGCGACAGCAGCAAACCCTCCCATGACGAAGATGGAAACCAGGGCCGAGGCATTGGTGATGTCGGCCACGCGCCACTGCTTGCCTGAAGGGTCCTGAACCACTGCGGGATAGGCCCGGCCCAGCATCTGCGCCACGTTGCCCACCGCACAAAGCGCATAAAAAAGGATTGCGGCCCGGCCGTGCGGAGGGTGCGCTGTGCTCTCCCGAGCCGGCTCTCGCTGCAAGTAGAGCGCAAAAAGCAGATAGATCAGGAAGACGGTGCCGTACCAGCCTAGATAGTTTGAGACGGGCACGCCAAACCAGGGCCCTCCGTCGCGCCACACCCACCCATGCAGGACCGTGGCCCAGACCGGGTCCTGCGCCAGGTCCCAGGCGACCATCACGAAGCTGGCCAGAAGCGGCACAGCCAGCAGGCTCTTCGCTGGCGCAGAAGGGACGCCCGCCATCAGCCGCCCCACCGTCCAGGAAACATACGCCATGCCGATATAAGCCAGCCCCAGCAGCACCGGCACATGGAACAGCTTGGGCCCCATCAGTTCGACAAAATAGTAGCGGCCGAAGGGAAAGCCCGTGGCGACGCCCAGGTTCTCGCTAAGGTTGCCCACCACGACGCAGATTGCGGCGAACACTAAGATGCCGCGCAGGCGGTATATCCGGGCTCCATCCACCAGCGCAAAGGCCATGGCGGAGAGCACATCGAGGGCTACGATGGCGGTGCGCGGAATAGGGCTGTGCGCAACCTCCAGAACCCGCGCGCAGGCATACGTAGCCAGAATCCCGCTCAGCACAAGAGCCGTGGGGAAGGCGCGCGGAGATCGGGTCGCTGGAATCATGAAAACTGGCGTTGGAGACGCAGGCCGGGCTGCCTCAGTCTTACCACTCGTTCAGTCGTACCGCTCAAAGACGATCTGCTTGCGATGCCAGCCGAAGCCGGCCAGGCGCTCGCGTACTGAGGCGACCATGTTGTTGAGGCCGCAGATGTAGGTGTAGATGTCGAAGCTCAGATCGCGGGGCGCGATGGCCGGGTCGGAGGCGGGCTGGGGCAGGGGCTGGCCCAGGAGATCGGCGCGCTCCTCCACGATGCGGGCCATGTGGTCCTGGACATAGCCGCGCAAGCCGGTCCAGCTCTCCGGGGCGCGGCTCAGCGTGGCCAGGTAGTGGAAGTTGGGCTTGCGCAGGGCCAGCGCCTCGAAATAGTCGCGATAGTAAAGCTCGGTTTCGTGGCGGGTGCCGTAGACCAGCCAGATTTGCCTGCCGTTGCTGCGGTCGGGGCCGTCTTCGGGGAACAGCCACTGGGTAAAGCCGCGCATGGGGGCGACGCCGGTGCCGGTGGCCACCAGGATGGAGTCGGTGACCGGCTCGTGCAGGACGAAATGGCCGTGCGGCCCGTGGACCTGGATGGTGGCGCCGATGGGCAAGTCGGGCAGGTCGGCCAGGTGGTTGGAGAAGAAGCCGCCCTCCACCCGGTTCACGCACAGATCGAAGCGGTTGCCGTTGGCGGCCGAGGCCAGCGAATAGGCGCGGGTCTGCTGCTTGCCGTTGGCGTCCTCGGCAACGGCGGAGATGAACTGGCCGGCGGCGAAGGGAAAGCTCTCCAGTCCGTCGAGCACGAATTCAAAGTGGTAGCACTGGGAGGGCTCGGAGATGCAGTCTTTTCGGTCAAGTCGTGCGGTATAAAGCTCACGCGCCAAGGCAGTTCTCGCTGGGTAAAGGAATACGGCCCAATGGTGCGACCGTACGCAGTATCGCCAGCCGAGCGGCACTGTGGCAAACCGGGGAGCCGCGTCCCCCTATAATCGAGAGGGAGCGGGATGAAAGCAACGTCAATTTCCGCTCCCAATGCTCGTTTATTTGAGGATCCCATGGCCGCACTGATCGAAGCCATTACCGTCAAGCGCAAGATGTATTTCGAGTTTGAAAACACCCCTTACTACTGCATGGAGGCGGAGGTTTCCACGCCCACGGCGCGCGGCGGACAGACCCTGGTGCGCCTGAAGATGCGCAACCTGCTGACGCGGGCGGTCTTCGACAAGACCTTCAAGGCCGGCGACCGGTTCAAGGAGCCGGACCTGGAGATGGTGGAGTGTACCTACCTCTACTCCGACGGCGAGGGCTCGCATTTCATGGACCAGGAAAGCTATGAGACCCTGACCCTCTCCGAGGAGATGATGGGCAACGCCCTGGACTTTCTGGTGGAAGGCGTGCTGATTCAACTGCACAAGTTCAACGGCAACCCCATCGGCTTGCAGTTGCCTCTCCAGGTGGAGCTGAAGGTGGCCTATACCGAGCCCGGCGCCCGCGGCGACACCAGCGGCAACGTCACCAAGCTGGGCCGGATGGAGACGGGCCTGGAAATCAAGGTCCCGCTCTACATTCAAGAGGGCGAATCGGTCAGGGTGTACACCGAGACGCGGGAGTTCGCCGGCCGGGCGTGAGATAGCCGGGCGTGAAGCAGGCGCGATTGAGTGGGCCGCGCCTCAACAAGCCGCGGCCGCGCGATTCGGGCTCTATTCCACCGTTTCCAGGTGCGCGGTGAAGTGGCGCAGGAACGGGGCCTCGTAGGTCAGGCGCATTCCTTTGATCAGGGCCCGGCGTTCCCAGACTTGCAGGATGATCTCGACCACGTAATCGATGTGGCTCTGGGTGTAAACGCGGCGCGGAATGGCCAGGCGCACCAGTTCCATCCTGGCGGCCGAGGCGAACATCAGGCTGCCGATCTCGACCGACCGGATGCCGCCTTCCAGATACAACTCCGCGGCCAGCGCCACGCCGGGAAACTGCTCCACCGGAATGTGGGGCAGAAAGGCCTTGGCGTCGAGATAGATGGCGTGGCCGCCCGGCGGCTGCACGATGGGCACGCCGTGTTCGGCGATCTTGTCGCCCAGGTAGGCCGTCGAGGCGATGCGGTAGCGCAGGTAATCTTCCTCAAGCGACTCCTGCAGACCCACGGCAATCGCCTCCAGGTCCCGTCCGGCGAGTCCGCCGTAGGTGGGATAGCCCTCGGTGAGAATGAGCAGGTCCTTCTCCTGGCGGGCCAGAATGTCGTTATTGGTACAGAGAAAGCCGCCGATGTTGGCCATGCCGTCTTTCTTGGCGGACATGGTGCAGCCGTCGCCCAGCGCGAACATCTCCTGGGCAATCTGCTTGGGAGTTTTCGCGGCGTATCCCGGCTCGCGCAGCTTGATGAAGTAGGCGTTTTCGGCAAAGCGGCAGGCGTCGAAGTAGAGCGGAATGCCGTGCCGGTGGCACACGGCGGCGACTGCCTTGGCGTTTTCCATCGACACCGGCTGTCCGCCGCCGGAGTTGTTGGTCACCGTGAGCATGACCAGCGGAATGCGCTCCCGGCCCACCCGCGCAATCAACTCTTCCAGCGCCGCCACGTCCATGTTGCCCTTGAATGGGAGCACCGTCTCCGGCTGCGAAGCCTCGGGCAGCAGCAGATCGACGGCCTCGGCGCCTACCGACTCCACGTTAGCGCGGGTGGTGTCGAAGTGCGTGTTGTTGGGCACCACGTCGCCCTGCTTGCACATCACGCGGAAGAGAATGCGCTCTGCCGCGCGGCCCTGGTGGGTGGGAATGACGTGCTTGTAGCCGAAGATGTCCTGCACTGAGGCTTTGAAGCGGACGAAGCTGCGGCTGCCCGCGTAGCTCTCGTCGCCCTCCATGATCGCCGCCCACTGGTGCGTGGACATGGCGCCGGTGCCGGAATCGGTGAGCAGGTCGATGAGCACATCGTCGGCCGGAAGCAGGAAAAGGTTGGAGTGCGCGGCGCGGAGCAACTGCTCGCGCTGGGCCCGGGTGGTCCAGCGGATCGGTTCCACGCTCTTGATGCGGAAAGGCTCGAAGATGGTCTTGGTGGTCATGCGAAAGGGTCCCTCGAAGAGACTTGCTGGTACTGTGCTGTGCTGTTCTGTGTGAAAGCCGCCCGGCAGGGGAGGAATCGGGCCGCAAATCGAGCCAGGGCGGTAGATTCCCCCAAAGGCACTTTTGACCCCTGATCCCTGATCCCTGACCGGGCATTCCCCTGGGCTCACTCGCCGGCGGTGGCGACAGGCGGTTTCAGGTGCTGCTCAAAGTGGGCCAGGATGCGGTTAAAGAGATGGGTGCGCACGTCCGGGCCGGCGATGGAGTGCGTTTTGCGGGGATAGATCTGGAGGTCGTAGGGAATCTCCGCCTCGATCAGTTGCTGGATGAACTGCACCGAGTTTTCGAGATGCACGTTGTCGTCTCCGGTGCCATGGACCAGCAGCAGACGCCCCTTCAGGTTGGCCGCCGCGGTGACCACTGAGAAGTCCTTGTAGCCGGAGGGAAACTCCGCGGGCTGGCTCATGAAGCGCTCGGTATA